>Ga0154429_1167_pt1 | contig 37963 bp, 41 predicted proteins | sample RifGroC2_FD_115933 | JGI IMG/M metagenome (GOLD analysis project Ga0154429, IMG submission 115933) | Bacteroidetes bacterium GWC2_40_13
ATTTTAAAAACCCTTCATTTGATTTTGAGGCCGGGATTCATTTTTTTGGAGAAGATCTTGCCAAAGTGGTGCCGAAAGATTTTGGGGCGATTGGCTCCGGAACTATGGTGGGGAATTTTCATGCCCAGGGAACCATTCAAGGGTTCCCCATTCATTTAGATCAATTCCGGCAATGGGAATATTCGGGAACGTTAAAAATTCAAGATGCCGATTTTCAGACCACAGACAAAACATTTGGTTTTAGCCAAATGAATGGCGACCTGATGCTTTTAAATCAAAACCTGTCGGTTCAAAATCTTAACGGTACAATGCAACAAACCTCATGCAGAGGATCCTTGCAAGTGAACAATTATTTTGGTCTTTTTTCCAATAGGCAGGAAGTGGTTGGTTTGAATACGCATCTGCAATTAGGGAATGTAACTTACCCGGACATTACCTTTCTGTTTACCGAAAGCGACACCACCAAATCGGATTATGAGTTAGAGGTGGAGGCCCGGTTGTTTGCCGAAAGTTACACTCAGGATGCTTTTAAGGCGCAACGATTGCGAGGAAAAGTTACCTATGCAAAATCAAAAGTGCAGGTCGATTCCCTGAATTTTCAATCTTTGGGAGGCACTGCTGCTGCTCAAATAAAATATGACTTTTCAAAGCCAAACTATTCGCTTTTGAGTATCGACGGACGTGTGCATTCCATGGATATAAATCATTTGCTAACAACCTTTAATAACTTTGGGCAGGGTTTTATTACCGATAAAAACCTCCAGGGGCAATTAAGTTCCGATTTTGAAACAGAAATGAAATTTGTGAATGGAACTCTCGTTGCGGAATCCATTGAATATTTGGGATATGTCCGTATCGATAATGGAATACTTCAAAAATTTGAACCCGTGAAAGCTTTGGCCGTTTTTGCTGAAATTCCGGAACTGGAGCGGATAGAATTTTCTTCGATGGAAAACAATTTCTTAATCAGCGATGGGATCATTCAGGTTCCAAAAATGGATATTAAAAGCAACGCCTTTGATGTTACCCTTTATGGACAGCAATATTTCACGGGCAATTACGAATACCACCTTCAACTTTTTCTGTCCGATTTTTTAGTTGGAAAAGCCAAACGGCTTCAAAAGCAGCAGACGGAGTTTGGTTGGGTAGAGGAGGAGGAAAGCGAACGGACTAAATTGTATCTGATGGTTCAAAACAAAGAGGACCAATTTTCGGTTACTGTCGATAAACAGGCCATTAAGAGCCAATTGAAAGCAGGCACTAAAAATGAAAAGAAAGAATTTAAAAAAGCGCTCCACGACGAATTTGGCTGGTTTAAGAAAGATTCAACACTTACAAAACCAGAAAAAAAAGAAAAAAAGAAACAGGAATTTTCCATTGAGTGGGATGAAGAATAACAATAAACCAGTATTAACTGTCGTTACACAGCCATGACAAACAGAAGAAACCTTTATAAAAACAAGCGGCATTGGAAAGTGGCGCTGTTTATAGTGGCCATTATTATCGGTGCTTTATCAACCAGCTACACAGGCCAATTGGTCGATAAAATGAAGGTGGAAGAACGCAAGCGGATGATGATTTGGGCTGAGGCCACCAAATATGTCGCCAATAGCGAAGATTTGGGTCAAAACATCAATTTTTATTTGAATGTCATCACCAACAATACCACCATTCCGGTAATCTTAACCGATGGTAACGACAGCATTATTACCACACTAAACCTGAACAAGAAGAAAGAAACGGACTCCATTTATTTGGCCAAAGAATTGGGCCACATGAAAACCGGCCACGAACCCATCGAAATTCTTTTTTTAGATGGTGGGAAAAACATCATCTATTACGACGATTCTACCATCCTTAAACAATTGGCTGTTTACCCGTATGTTCAATTAGCGATTATTTCCTTGTTCATCCTCATTTCCTATCTGGCTTTCAGCGCTTCGCGCAAAGCGGAGCAAAACCAGGTTTGGGTAGGCATGTCCAAAGAAACAGCCCATCAGTTGGGAACACCGATATCTTCGCTTATGGCATGGGTCGAGATTTTGGAACAATCGGAAGAAAACCGTTCCTATGTAGAGGAAATGCGCAAAGATGTGGATAGGTTAGAGATGATTGCCGAACGTTTTTCGAAAATAGGCTCCCTTCCTGAACTACCGTTGACGGATTTGCGCAAGACCCTTGAATCGGCCATTGCATACATGAAAACCCGCACCTCAAAAAATATCGATTTTCAAATCCATTACAATGTAAGTGGCGAGGTCATTCTTCCGTTGAACAAATCGCTTTTTCATTGGGTTATTGAAAATTTGGTTAAAAATTCTGTTGATGCCATGGAAGGCAGAGGAACGGTTACGATTTATCTGGTGGAAAACCCTAAAGAGGCCTCCATTGAGGTTTCCGATACCGGACGGGGAATTCCCAAAAGGATGCAAAAAACCATTTTCAAACCGGGGTACACCTCCAAGAACCGGGGATGGGGATTAGGATTGTCGCTGGCCAAACGTATCATCGAGAATTATCACAAAGGAAAAATCTTTGTTTTAAGTTCCGAATTTGATAAAGGGACCACCTTCAAAATCGTGCTCCCAAAATAGTTCAAAGCACGACAATCAAATATTCCCGGAGAAGAGAAAACCTTTGTTTCAGCTTCATGTACTGATATTTAATCAATGAGGACAAGGGTTATTTTGGGCATGATTTCATGGAAATATTTATTCTTCTCGCATTTTCATTTGGTTTGCTTGGGAAGAAGCTATAAATTTGCGCGCTAAATTTTTTATTTAGTATTAAGTTTTTACTTTTGCAGGTATTTTAAAAATGGCCAGGATGGATTTAAACATTCCATTTAAGGGATTAAAAGAAGGAAAACATCAATTTCAGTTTCATATTGATGACAAGTTCTTTGAAGCATTTCCCGAAGGAGATATTCATAAGGGAGATTTAGAAATAAAGGTTGATTTGGTAAAACGTTCAACAGGGTTGGAAACCCTGTTCGCCATTCATGGAAAAGTGGTGGTACCTTGCGACCGGTGCCTGGACGATTTAGAGCAGGACATTGATTACCAAGGGAAACTGTTTTTTGAATTTGGCGAAGAAACCAATGAGGTAACCGATGATCTGATCATGTTATCGGCCAACGAGAATTACCTGGAACTCACGCAATATGTTTATGAATTTGTAAGCCTAAGCCTGCCGTTTCAGAAATTTCATGATAACGATGCGAAAGGACATTCCCTTTGCAATAAGGAAATGCTCGAAAAATTGAACAAATTGTACAGTAACAACGAAGATGACGAGATAGAGGATCCCCGATGGGATAAGTTGAGAGATTTAATAAATTAATTTTAAAGCGATTGAAAAATGGCACATCCTAAACACAAACACTCCAAAACCAGGAGAGATAAAAGAAGAACTCATTACAAAGCAGTAGCACCTACTTTGTCAAAATGTTCAAACTGTGGTTCTGCTATCATGTACCACCACGTATGCCCTGAGTGCGGTTTCTACCGTGGCAAATTGGCTATTGAAAAAGAGGTAGCAGCCTAATTCCTTTTTGTTAAATCAAAATCCCAAATATGAGAATAGGAGTGGATATAATGGGTGGCGATTTTGCGCCTGAGGCAACAGTCTTGGGTGCCATTCTTGCCCACCAGGCATTACCTGCCGATGTTCAATTGGTGTTAATAGGAGATAAGGAGCAAATCCTGAAAATCTTAGCACGTGAAAATGTCGATGCCAAACAGTTTGAAATTGTTCATACCACTGAGGTAATTGAGATGGAGGATCATCCTGCCAAAGCTTTCAGTGCAAAACAAGATTCCAGTATTGCTGTTGGTTTCAAGATGTTGTACACTAAAAAACTTGATGGTTTTGCCAGTGCCGGAAATACCGGGGCCATGCTGGTAGCTACCATGTACACCATTAAAGCCATCCCAGGTGTTATTCGGCCGTGCATTTCCACAGAGCTGCCCCAGTACAACAACCGTTCGGCACTATTACTCGATGTTGGGATTAACCCCGATTGCCGTCCCGATGTTCTGTATCAATATGGAGTTATCGGTTCGGTGTATGCCAACAGGGTGTATGGAATTGAAAAACCAAAAGTAGCGCTGCTAAATATTGGTTCCGAAGATTCTAAAGGAAACCTTGTGGTGAAAAGCTCCTTCGACTTAATGAAAGATTCTAAAGAATTTAACTTTATTGGAAATATCGAAGGAAATCAGTTGTTCGGAAACTGCCCCGCCGATGTGGTGGTCTGTGATGGATTTACCGGAAACGTAGTCCTTAAACAGGCCGAAGGGGTTTATCACATCATGAAAGACAGAGGCCTTTCCGATGAATTTTTTGATCGTTTCAATTTTGAGAATTATGGGGGTACACCTGTCTTAGGAGTGAATTCAACGGTAATTATTGGTCATGGCGTTTCAAACGACAAGGCCATTAAAGCCATGATTCTTAAAACCAAAGACGTTATTGAAGCTCAGGTGAGCGAAAAACTAATCGAAATCTACAAGTAATGTCGAAAATCAGAGCAATTATCACAGGCGTTGGAGCCTTTGTTCCCGAATATATTTTAGACAATCACGAACTCAGCCAAATGGTTGATACTTCTGACGAATGGATCATGTCCAGGGTGGGAATCCGTGAACGGCATATTTTAAAAGAAAAAGGCGAAGGTGCTTCCTATATGGGAGAACGGGCCGTGAATCAATTGCTGGCAAAAACAAAAACATCTCCCGACGAGATTGATTTGGTTATTTGTGCAACGGTTACCCCGGATATGCCTTTTCCGGCAACATCAAGCATCATTGCCGATAAAGTGGGTATCAAAAATGCCTTCCACTTCGATATTAACGCGGGTTGTTCAGGTTTTATTTATACCCTGATAACTGCGGCAAAGTTTGTAGAATCAGGACAATATAAAAAAGTCATTGTTGTAGGAGCCGAGAAAATGTCGGCAATCACCGATTACACCGATAGAACTACCTGTCCATTATTTGGCGATGCCGGAACAGCCGTGTTGTTAGAGCCAACTACCGAAGAACTGGGAATGATGGATTATATTGCCCGTTCCGACGGTATGGGGCGCAAACACTTGTATATGAAAGGGGGTGGCTCTTGTTATCCTTCCTCTTATGAAACAGTGGACAACAAGATGCATTATATTTATCAGGAAGGTCAAGTGGTTTTCAAAAACGCGGTTTCTTTGATGGCCGATGTTTCTGTTGAAATCATGGAGCGGAATAACCTTACAGCAAAAGAACTTGCCTGGTTGGTTCCTCATCAGGCAAACCTTCGTATCATTGATGCTACAGCCAACCGAATGGGTTTAGATCCTTCGAAGGTGATGATCAATATCGAACGTTACGGTAATACCACTTCGGCAACCATTCCGCTGTGTTTATGGGAGTGGGAAAAGCAATTGAAAAAAGGGGACAATATCATTCTGTCGGCTTTTGGCGCAGGTTTTACCTGGGGGACCATTTATCTTAAATGGGCATACGACGGAGATAAAATTTAATTCGAAACATCCGAAATAATAGTATCATGGCAAAGACATTTGAAACGGAACAAAAGCAGATTAACATTATTGGAGCTGGGACAAGCATTGTAGGCGACATAAACTGTCCGGGCGATATCCGTATCGACGGAAGTTTGGTGGGCAACCTTCATGTACAGGGGAAAGTGGTTATTGGAACATCTGGCTCCATTAAAGGAGAAGTTAACTGTAAAAATTCCGAAATTGAAGGGAAAATTGAAGGGAAGATAACCGTGGTAGAACTGTTATCGCTTAAGGCCACATCATCAATTGTGGGTGATATTAAAACCCGCAAATTAGCCATTGAACCGGGAGCCTTCTTTACCGGAAACTGTACCATGAGCACTAGCGCTCCTATGGTTGGGCCGTCCGTACTGAATGAAGAAAAAAAGAAATAACGACGAAAAAAAGTCGTCCATGTATTTTTTTGCCAGGTATTCGGGGCTAGCCTTCGAGATGCTTGGCATTATTTTTTTAGGCACCTTTGGTGGCCATAAAATTGATGAACACCGGGGAGCCGGATTTCCTTTATGGACACTTATTTTGTCCCTTCTGTCCATAGCCATAGCCATGTATGTCGTTCTTAAAGATTTGATACGAAATGATTCTTGACATCCGGAAATTCTTGTTCTCTTTTCTGATCTTCTTTTTGCTCGTGCTTTTAATCCACGTAGCACTGCTTTGGGCTTTCCCTGGGTTTATTAATTGTCCGATAAATCAGGTATTGATTATTTATTTTTTTTTGTTTTGTTTAAACACTGCTCATTTTATGGGCTTGCGGTGGATAATAAAAAAATGGCCAAAGTTTGCCGGGCTTTTGTTTACAGCCTTGAGTTTGGTTAAGATGCTTTTTTCTATTCTTTTTCTTTTGCCATTCATTTTTCCTAATCATGAAGGGGCTATGCCACTTGCACTCAATTTTATGGCAGCCTATTTATTTTTGTTAGGATTTGAGGTTATCTTTTTGGCGAAAAACATGATCAACAACCATTAATTTTAGTACCCTTTCATTCGTCAAATGGTGTCTTTTTTTACACCTTTGCGTGTTGAACATGAATTTACAATTTGTTGTTTAAAATAAGTTGTATTAATTTGTATCCGGAAAAATTGTCCTATTAATGTAATTGAATCTGATGAAAAGAATTATTCTTTTGCTTTCAGCAATGTATTTGACAAGTATGGCTTTTGCCAACGAAGAGCCGGTTGCTGAACATCAAGCCCAACAAGAACATCAAGAGGCGGATTTCGATCCCACCGAAGTAATTATGCACCATATTAGTGATGCACATGATTGGCACTTGTTTGATTTAACCGATAAAGAGACGGGCGAAAAGCATGCAGTAAGCATTCCATTACCCGTGATTTTATTTTATAAAGGCCATTTGGATGTGTTTCTTTCCTCTGCGTTCCATCATGGGGAATCAACTGTGCATAAGGGGGAGAGGGAATATGCTTTGTATCACAACAAAATATATGCAGTAACTTCAGAAGGAATGGTTTTCGATGAGCACGAACATCCCATCAACCCAAAACCCTTAGACTTTTCAATTACCAAGAATGTAGCTTCCTTACTTTTCTCAGCCCTGTTTTTGCTTTTAATTTTCATTCCTATGGCCCGCAAATATAAAAAGGGAAACCTGGTTCCGAGTGGACTGCAGGGATTTTTAGAACCCATTGTCCTTTTCATCAAAGAGGATATTGCCATCCCAAATATTGGCGAACATAAATTTCACCGGTTTTTGCCTTATTTACTTACCGTATTCTTTTTTATTTGGATAAACAATATGTTGGGGCTGGTCCCTTTTTTCCCCGGTGGAGCAAACTTAACCGGGAACATTGCGGTAACCATGACTTTGGCGGTTTTTACCCTAATCATCACCAATACCAGCGGCAGTAAAACCTATTGGGGGCACGTATTTGCGCCGCCCGTTCCCAAATGGTTGTGGTTTATCATGATTCCCGTTGAAATGATTGGCGTGCTATCCAAACCCTTTGCTTTGATGATTCGTTTGTTTGCCAACATTACCGCAGGCCACATCATCGTACTGAGTTTGGTTTCATTAATATTTATTTTTAAAACAGTCTGGATTTCTCCGGCTTCCATCGTTTTTGTTTTGTTTATGGATGTGTTGGAGTTGCTTGTAGCAATTTTACAGGCCTATATTTTTACATTATTATCTGCGTTATTTATTGGTTTAGCAGTTCACGAACATCATTAATAATTGTCTAATTAAATTAATAAATTATGACTGGAATTTCAATTGCTGCAATAGGTGCAGGTTTAGCAGTTATCGGTGCCGGGTTAGGTATCGGTAGAGTTGGTGGTTCGGCAATGGATGCCATTGCACGTCAACCGGAAGCCTATTCTCAGATACAAACGGCCATGATTATTGCTGCAGCTCTTGTTGAAGGGGTTGCTCTTTTTGCTGTGGTTGTATCTTTACTTGTTGCAAAGTAAAAAGCTCGGATTTCCTGCAACGGTTGGTTGCAGGAAATTTTTTAAGGTTTATGATTAACTAAAAACAATATACCTATGGATTTAGTAACCCCGGCCATTGGATTGGTCTTTTGGACTGTCCTCATTTTCTTGATTCTGTTACTTCTTTTGCGGGCTTTTGCATGGAAACCCATTTTGAATGCCGTGGATGAGCGTAACGAAAGCATCAAGGAAGCCTTAGCCGCAGCCGATAAAGCTAAAGAAGAAATGATTAAACTTCAGGCAGACAACGATATGGTACTCAAAGAGGCACGGATTGAACGGGATAAAATAATTAAAGAAGCCCGGGAATTAAAGGAAAAAACCATTTCGGAAGCCAAAGTTCAGGCCAAAACCGAAGCCGATGCGTTGGTGACATCCGCAAAAGCGGCCATTGAAAATGAAAAACGAAACGCCATTAATGCTATAAAAAACGAAATGGCCAACCTTTCGGTTCAAATAGCTGAAAAAATCCTGGAACAGGAGCTTTCGGACAAAGAAAAACAAAAGAGGTTGATTGAGGACATGTTAAACAAAACCAACATCAACTAACAATCCCATGAATCAAAGTAAAATTTCGGTACGATACGCCAAGGCCCTTTTTGAATTGGCTCAGGATAAAAACAGTTTATCTGCCATAAAGCAAGATATGCAATGGGTGGAAGAGGTTTGCCAGCAACCGGACTTTAATCTTTTGCTTGAGAGCCCGGTGATTAAAGCCTCCCAAAAAACAGCATTGATGCAGAAATTCTTTCAGGGCAAAGTAAACGAATGGACGTTGAGGTTTTTAATAATGGTGGTTGAAAACCGCCGGGAGCAATACCTGCAGAATATTGCACGGGATTTTATCCAGAACTATCGCGATTTTACGGGTATTAAAGCGGCAAAAGTTACTACGGCAGCCCCTATTGACGGGCAAACCAAAAAACTTATCGACCAATTGGTAAAAAAGATTTTTAACGCCCAGGTGGAATTAGTTTCAGAAGAAAACCCGAAACTCAAAGGGGGATTTATTCTTCGGGTGGGCGATCAGCAGATTGATGCCAGCATCAACACCAAACTGAAAAAGATTAAACGGAAATTTATTGATACAACGATTTAAAAAAACATAGAAACAAACAATTTAAAGATATGGCAAACATTAAACCTTCTGAAATTTCCTCCATCCTGAAGCAACAGCTTGAAGGATTTAAATCAGAAAACGAACTCGAAGAGGTTGGCACTGTGCTAACGGTGGGTGATGGCATTGCCCGGATTTTTGGTTTATCGAAAGTACAGGCCAACGAATTGATTGAATTTGATAACGGGATTAAAGGAATTGCCCTGAATTTGGAAGAAGATAATGTGGGAGCCGTAATTCTAGGTCCGTCTGAAGGAATCCGGGAAGGAGATACCGTTAAACGGACTAACCGGATTGCCTCCATTAACGTGGGTGAAGGTTTGTTAGGTAGGATTATCAATACCATCGGGGAACCCATTGACGGCAAAGGGCCTATTGGCGGGCGGTTGTTCGAAATGCCCCTGGAGCGCAAAGCTCCCGGTGTTATTTACAGGCAACCGGTAAAAGAACCGTTGCAAACAGGATTAAAGCCGATTGATGCCATGACACCCATTGGCCGTGGCCAGCGCGAGTTAATCATTGGTGACCGCCAAACCGGGAAAACCGCCATTGCCATCGACACCATCATCAATCAAAAAGAGTTTTTTGATGCCGGGAAAACAGTTTATTGCATTTATGTAGCCATTGGCCAAAAAGGTTCAACCATTGCCAATATCTTTAAAACCTTAGAAAGGCACGGAGCTATGGCCTATACAGTGATTGTGGCTGCTACTGCTGCCGATCCTGCTGCCATGCAGTTTAATGCTCCTTTTGCCGGAGCCGCCATTGGCGAATTTTTCCGTGATACGGGGCGTCCTGCATTGGTGGTTTATGACGACTTATCGAAACAAGCCGTTTCGTACCGCGAAGTTTCCTTGTTACTTCGTCGTCCTCCAGGCCGCGAAGCTTATCCCGGAGATGTATTTTATTTACACAGCCGCCTGCTGGAACGGGCTGCAAAAATTATTGAATCGGACGAAGTGGCCCGCCAAATGAACGATTTACCACCCGTCTTACGTGATGCAAAAGACGATCAAGGAAACCCAATTGTAAAAGGCGGGGGATCATTAACAGCATTGCCAATTATTGAAACACAAGCAGGAGACGTATCCGCGTATATTCCTACCAACGTAATTTCAATTACCGACGGTCAGATATTTTTGGAATCGGACTTGTTTAATGCCGGGGTTCGTCCCGCGATTAACGTTGGTATTTCCGTATCAAGGGTAGGAGGAAACGCCCAGATAAAATCAATGAAAAAAATTGCAGGAACCCTCAAAATTGACCAGGCCCAGTTCCGTGAATTGGAAGCGTTTTCAAAATTTGGTTCCGATTTGGATGCCGCCACGATGTCGATTCTTGATAAAGGCCGGAAAAACGTTGAAATCCTTAAGCAGGGACAATACGATCCCATGCCTGTGGAAAAGCAAATCGCCATTATCTATTGTGGAGTAAAAGGGTTGCTGTCATCAGTTCCTGTTGCTAAGGTTAAGGAATTTGAAGTGGAATTTTTGGAACGGCTGCAAATGAAGCACACAGAGGTCCTTCAAACTTTAAAAGCAGGGAATCTTACCGAGGATGTTGAAAAAACCATTCAGGATGTAGTAAAAGAACTATCGGTAAAATATCATTAATAGTGGTTTTTGGAAACAGAAATCTAGGATTAATTAAAAACGTATGGCTAATTTAAAGGAAATCAGAACCCGGATGAATTCCGTGAAGACCACCCGCCAGGTGACCAGTGCCATGAAGATGGTATCGGCCTCAAAGCTGCGTAGGGCTCAGGAAGCAATCATCCGTATCAGACCTTATGCCAATAAATTATCGGAGCTTCTGGGTAATTTGAACGAAAGCCTTAAAAACATTGAAGATAACCCATACGCCGCAGAACGTGGTTATGCAAAAATTCTGATTGTTGCTATTAATTCAAACCGGGGTTTATGTGGGGCATTCAATTCAAATGTTAACCGCAGGGTATTTCAGATGCTCAAGGAAGATTTTCAGGAACAGGTTCAAAAAAATGATGTTCATATCATGGCAATTGGAAAAAACACGTTTGACTTTTTCCGTCGGCGTGGCTTAAACGTATCGAACCACAACCACTTATATGAACATTTGAACTTTGAGCATGTTGCACCGGTGGCCGAAGAAATCATGACGGCTTTTGTTGGAGGAACTTATGACAAGGTCTATCTGGTATTTAATGAGTTTAAAAATGCAGCTACCCAATATTTGGTAGTGGACCAGTTTTTACCGATTCTTCCGAAAGAGGAAGATAAAAAAGTTACTCCAACGGATTACATCTTTGAACCAACGAAAGAGGAGATAATCAAAGATTTAATTCCAAAATCACTTAAGATACAGTTTTACAAAGCATTACTCGATTCAAACGCTGCCGAGCATGGAGCCCGGATGACCGCCATGCACAAAGCTACCGACAATGCCACCGATTTGTTACGTAATTTGAATTTGCAATACAATAAAGCCCGTCAGGCCACAATCACCGGAGAAATCCTGGAGATTGTCAGCGGTGCCGAAGCTTTGAAAGGATAACCAGAAAAGATGTCGAAAATATTAGTTACCGGGGGTGCCGGATTTATAGGAAGTGCCATTGCAGAAAAGTTAATCCTGAACAAGGAAAACTATGTGGTTATTGTGGACAACCTTTCTACGGGCGATGCGGGAAAACTACCCACGTTGCCTAAAGATAACTGGAGGTTTATTAAATGCGATGTGAACGACTATACCGAAATCGCTCCCATCATGACCTCCTATATGTTCGATTTTGTGTTTCATTTTGCCGCCGTGGTTGGCGTTCAGCGTACCCAGGAAAATCCGGTAATGGTACTTAAAGATATTGAAGGCATCCGGAACATTTTGTCTCTCTCAAAAAACACCACCGTGCAACGCGTATTTTTTTCTTCTTCGAGCGAGATTTATGGTGATCCGGTAGAAATCCCTCAAAATGTTTACACTACGCCATTGAATAGCCGATTGCCTTACGCGATTGTAAAAAACGTGGGTGAGGCATTTATGCGTTCCTATAACCAGGAATTTGGTCTGGATTATACCATTTTCAGGTTCTTTAATACCTATGGTCCCAAACAAAGTAAAGATTTTGTTATCAGTAAGTTTCTTTTAGCCGCGTTGCATGATCAGGATATCACCATTTATGGCGATGGCAAACAAACGCGGACCTTTTGCTATGTAGATGACAATGTGGATGCCTGTTTAACTGCTTTTTATCGTAATAAGGTAGTGAACGATGTGATTAATATCGGTGGGAACCGGGAAATTCCTGTTAAAGAATTAGCCGAGATTATTATCCGTTTGACTCAGTCGAAATCAAAAATCATTCATGTTCCACCATTGAAAGATGGGGATATGATGCGACGCCAACCCGATAATTCCGACATGAAGAAATTATTGGGCCGCGATCTTATTAGTGTGGAAGAAGGAATTAAACGGATATTGGAAACAGGATTTTTTGAACAAAAACATTATACTAAATGCGAGAAATTGAAGAGTTAAGAGAGGTTTTGGAACGTCGGATTCAATCAATTGAATTCAAAAGGCCTCCGGCGGATCTGTACGACCCCATTTCTTACACCCTTCAAAGCAACGGAAAGAGGATCCGTCCGGTGCTGTTTTTACTTGCATGCCAGATGTTCTCTGAAAAGATTGATGACGCGATAGATCCAGCCATCGGATTTGAGATATTCCATAATTTCACCCTTTTGCACGATGATATTATGGACAATGCCTCGGTCCGCAGAGGGATGCCGACGGTTCACGAAAAGTGGAACGTGAATACCGCTATTCTTTCAGGTGATGCCATGATGGTAGAGGCTTACAAATTTGTGAGCCACACCCCTGGTAAATATCTGGGAGAGGTATTGGCCCTTTTTTCGGAGACAGCTTCAGGTGTTTGTGAGGGGCAGATGTTTGACATGCTTTTTGAAAAACAGGAGACGGTTTCTGAGGCAGAATATCTTGAGATGATTAAACTCAAAACCAGTGTGTTATTAGCCGCAAGTTTAAAAGCCGGAGCTATCATTGGTGGAGCAAACAACAAAAATGCTGAAAAGCTTTACCTTTTTGGGTTGCATCTCGGGCTAGCCTTTCAGTTAAAAGACGATTGGTTGGATGTGTTCGGAGATCCTGCGGTTTTTGGAAAAAAACCCGGGGGAGATATAGTTGAAAACAAAAAGACTTTTTTGCTAATTAAAGCACTTGAAAAAGCGCAGGGTGCCGATAAAATGGAACTTGAATTCTGGCTGAAACAAAAGGAATTTGATCGGGAAACGAAAGTAGTCGCTGTAACAAATCTTTATCGAAAACTTGAAGTGGATAAATTGACAGACAGGAAAGCAGAAGAACATTTTAATGAGGCATTTAAACAGTTAAAAGAAATTGATATAGAAGAATATAAAAAAAGACCCCTGAATGAAATGGGGAAGATTTTGTTGGAAAGAATTAAATAACGAATTGAAACATAACATTAAATTTCAGGCATGATGGCAACAAATGTTGGAAAAATTATTCAGATTATTGGTCCGGTATTGGACGTAAGCTTCGAACAGGAAGGATCTGCGCTTCCGAATATTCTGGATGCACTGGAAATTACCAGGAAAGACGGTTCCGTATTGGTTTGTGAAGTAGAACAACATATTGGTGAAAATACAGTCCGGGCAATAGCCATGGAATCCACCGACGGGTTGCACCGGGGCGTTGAGGTAAAAGCCACCGGCTCACCCATAAAAATGCCCGTGGGAGATCACATCAAAGGAAGGTTGATGAATGTTACCGGAGACACCATTGATGGCATTGGCCCATTATCCAAAGAAGGCGGGTATCCCATTCATCGGCTGGCTCCTGAATTTAAGGAATTATCAACCGAAACAGAGGTACTGTTTACTGGTATCAAGGTGATTGATTTGATTGAACCTTACGCCAAAGGAGGTAAAATTGGCCTGTTTGGTGGTGCCGGCGTAGGAAAAACAGTATTGATTCAGGAATTGATCAACAACATTGCCATCGGGTATGCAGGTATTTCAGTGTTTGCCGGAGTTGGTGAACGGACCCGTGAAGGGAACGACTTGCTCCGTGAAATGATTGAAGCCGGGATTGTTGATTATGGCGAGGCTTTCAGACACAGTATGGAAAGTGGAGGCTGGGATTTAAGCAAAGTGGATATGAATGCCTTACAGAATTCAAAACTGAGTATGGTGTTTGGGCAGATGAACGAACCTCCCGGCGCACGGGCACGGGTTGCTTTATCGGGTCTTTCGGTAGCTGAAAGTTACCGCGACGGCGATGGTAAAGGCGCAGGTAAAGACATTCTTTTCTTTATCGACAATATTTTCCGTTTTACCCAAGCTGGTTCTGAGGTTTCGGCTTTATTGGGCCGGATGCCATCTGCCGTAGGTTATCAACCTACCTTAGCTACAGAAATGGGTAACATGCAGGAACGTATCACCTCTACCAAAACCGGCTCCATTACCTCGGTTCAGGCAGTGTATGTACCTGCCGATGATCTGACGGATCCTGCTCCAGCCACAACTTTTGCCCACTTGGATGCCACCACTGTTTTAAGCCGTAAAATTGCGGAATTGGGTATTTACCCTGCAGTCGATCCTTTGGATTCTACTTCGCGGATTCTTTCCGCCGAAATTGTAGGCAAAGCCCATTACCAAACGGCTCAACGGGTTATCAATACCTTGCAGCGGTACAAAGAACTTCAGGATATTATCTCCATTTTGGGTATGGACGAGCTTTCAGAAGACGATAAGCTGGTAGTTCACCGGGCCCGGAGAGTTCAACGGTTTTTATCGCAGCCGTTCCATGTGGCCGAGGCTTTTACCGGCATGAAAGGGGAGTTTGTCCCCATTGAAGAGACCATTAAAGGTTTTAACATGATTTTGGATGGCGAAGTGGATCAATATCCTGAAGCAGCATTTAACCTTGTTGGGACTATTGAACAAGCCATTGCTAAAGGTGAAAAACTAATGGCCGCATCTAAGAAATAATTTTAATTAGAAAATTCAATAACCAGATAAAGAGAATGAAGATTGGGATTAGTCTCAAATCTCAAATCTCAAATCTTAAATCTTAAAGGCATGTTTTTAGAAATTGTAACCCCAGATCAAAAGATTTTCTCCGGTGAGGTGAGGCTGGTTAAAGTTCCAGGCAGTAGCGGATCGTTCGAGGTATTAAAGAACCATGCTCCCATTATTTCAACCCTCCAAAAGGGGATTGTTAAGGTGATAGATTTTGATGATAAGGAACACCTTTTTGAAATTGACAAAGGAGTGATTGAGGTTAACAAAAACAAGATCATCCTTTTGGCCGAAAAAGCTTAATACGGATATTCGTAAAATTTTAAAAGCTGTCAGATGTTTATTCACGACAGCTTTTTTTAACTATCTTATAAATAGATTTGATTTAGTTGGCATTATAGAATCCAAGGTTATATATGTAAAATTAAGGAGAGAATTAATTTATTATTTTTGGTTGAACAAATATTTGGTAATATGCACCATCAAACATATAATGTTATTGTTGAAGAAGGAATTGATGGGTTTTTAATTTCATCAGTAATTGAACTTCCCGGGTGCCACACGCAGGCAAAAACCTATGATGAATTGGTTTCTCGTACAAAAGAAGCTATAGAGTTATATGTAGAGGAACGGAAACATTTTAAACCAGAAAGCCGTTTTGTCGGGCTACAGCAAATTACCCTATAACAGGTCAAAACTCCCTTTACTCACGGCTCAGGAGCTTATAAAAAAATTACTCAGAATTGGTTTTGAATTGAAACGGCAAAAGGGAAGTCATAAATTTTTCAACATTCCGATGGTAGAACAACAGTTATTCCCGATCACTGTTCCGAAAAAATTGATAGAGGACTTTTAAACAAAATAATTCGCCACGACTTGCAACTTACAATTGAAGATTTTTTAAAAATTAAGTAATCTACTCATAGATTAATAGCCCTTTTTAAAGATTTTCGTTTCGCCTGCAAAATCCATTATCTTTGGCAAAAATTTAGTTTACCATGGTAAAATTCTTAATAGTAAGGTTCAGTTCTATTGGTGACATTGTACTGACAACCCCGGTTATCAGAGGGTTAAAACAGCAGGTTGAGGAAGCTCAGGTGCATTTTTTAACCAAACCCCAGTTTGCATCCCTGCTGACCGATAATCCTTACATTGATAAACTGTTAACTTTAAAAGAGCCCATTTCCGAAACTATCCGTGAGATAGAATCGGAAGAATACGATTATATCATTGATTTGCACCACAACCTGCGGACAGCCATCCTGAAGAGGAAAACCGGAATAATGGCTTTCTCTTTCAATAAACTGAACTTTAAAAAATGGCTGCTGGTAAATCTTAAAATCAACCTTCTTCCCGATGTTCACATTGTAGATCGGTATTTAGATACGGTAAAGCACTTCGATGTTCAGGACGATGGCCGGGGATTGGATTATTTTATTCCCGTCGATGAAGAAGTGGTTCCCGAACAGATGCATGCCGCGTTTAAGGGAAAATACATGGTAGCCGTGGTGGGTGCCAACCATTTTACCAAGCAGATTCCGGCCGATAAAATGATTAATATTATCAATCAATCGGGGATTCCGGTTTGTTTGGTAGGCGGAAAAGATGTGCTAGAACAGGCACAACTCGTTGAGCAAAACCTGAAAGTTCCGTTTTTGAATACTGTTGGAAAAATAAGTCTGCACCAATCGGCTTCATTTATCAGTCAATCGGCAGTAGTGTTAACCCCCGATACCGGGATGATGCATATTGCAGCCGCATTTAAAAAAAATATTATTTCGCTGTGGGGCAATACCATTCCCGAACTGGGTATGTATCCATACCGTGCGGGTGAGCACTCCAAACAATTCGAGGTAAAAGGGTTACGTTGCAGGCCCTGCTCAAAAATCGGTTATAAAAAATGCCCCAAAGGACATTTTAAGTGCATGAACCTGATTCCAACCGAAGAGGTGGTATCGCATATGGCGGTAATTATAAAATAATAAAATTCGTTTTGTGTAATTTGTGGCAAAAAATAAAGATGCAAACCATTTTCGGGAAAGAGATTCGCAGGGAGGAAATAGAAATAATGGCGCCGGTGGGGTCTTATGAATCGTTAAGGGCAGCTATTCAGGCAGGAGCCAATTCGGTCTATTTTGGCATTGAACAGTTGAACATGCGGGCCCGATCAGCGAACATTTTTACAACGGATGATTTAAAGCAGATTGTAGCTATCTGTAACGAACACCAGGTAAAAACATACCTTACGGTAAACACTGTTATTTATGATCACGAAATGGCCCTAATGCACCGTATTATTGATGCTTCCGTTGAAAATAACATCACGGCCATTATTGCAGCCGATCTTTCGGTGTTGCAATATGCTTCGTTAAAAGGGGCCGAGATTCATGCGTCAACCCAGTTAAACATTACCAACATTGAGGCGGTTAAATTTTTTGCCCGCTTTTGCGATGTGGTGGTTACCGCCCGCGAACTAAACCTGAACCAGGTGGCAGAAATTGCTCGGCAGATTGAAGAGCAAAACATTCGTGGCCCGAAAGGCGATTTGGTGAAAATTGAAATTTTTGCCCACGGGGCCCTGTGTATGTCTGTTTCCGGTAAATGTTACCTGAGCCTGCACGAGCAGAATTCATCGGCCAATCGCGGTGCTTGCATGCAGACATGCCGCAAATCGTATGAAGTAACCGAAAAAGAATCGGGATATAAACTTGAAATAGACAACGAATATATCATGTCGCCCAAAGATTTATGCACGCTGCCCTTTTTAGATCGGTTAATTCTGGCCGGAGTGAAAGTATTGAAGATTGAAGGCCGTGCACGTGGCCCCGAATATGTAAAAACGGTTGTTTCTGCCTACAACGAAGGTCTTGATGCTTTGTTCAATGGAAATTTTACCAACGAAAAAGTGAAAGAGTGGGACCAAAAACTTCGGACGGTTTTTAACCGGGGTTTTTGGGATGGCTATTACCTAGGACGGAAACTGGGCGAATGGAGCGAGGTGTATGGCTCCCGGGCCACCAAACGGAAACAGTTCGTGGGCAAATGCACCAATTATTTTTCGAAGCTGAACGTGGCAGAAATTACCATGGAATCGGGAACCCTGGAAATTGGGAACGAACTTTTAATCATTGGCGAAACCACCGGAGTAGTGGAACATACTATTTCTGAAATGAGAGTGGAATTAAAACCTGTGAATCAGGCAATCAAAGGGCAGCAACTTTCTATCCTTATTAATGAACTCATCCGCCGGGGCGATAAAGTGTATAAGTTAGTAGATGCCACTCCCGATTTGATGCAATAAATATTACTTATAAGTAACATTAGCTCACTTTTTTCCCAAACTATTTCCTATAAGTAATATTTCTAATTTGCAATCAAAAATCAAATTCCAGCGCCTCTTTTATTACCTTTGGCCCTTCGTTTAGTTGGTTCCTTATGAATCTTAAAAATATTTTTATATCGCTCCGTTCACGGAATTACCGTTTGTATTTTTTTGGTCAGGGTGTTTCGCTCATTGGAACCTGGATGCAGCATGTGGCCTTAAGTTGGTTGGTTTACCGTTTGACCGGTTCGGTTTTTCTTCTAGGATTGATTGGCTTTACCAGCCAGATACCTACGTTTATTTTATCACCCTTTTCGGGGGTTTTAACCGACCGCTACAACCGGCTAAAACTGATGACTTTTGCTCAGGTTTTGTTTTTGTTGCAAGCTCTGGCTATCACATTATTGGTTATGTTCGATGCTGTACAGGTGTGGCACATTATTGCCTTAAGTTTGGTATTTGGGGTTATTACCGCTATTGATGCCCCAACCCGGCACTCTTTGGTAATTGACCTGATTGAAAAACCCGAGGATTTGGGAAATGCCATTGCTTTAAATTCGGCCATTTTTAATGCCGCCCGTCTGGTGGGGCCTGCTATAGCAGGAATAGTTATTGCATGGGTGGGCGAGGGGATATGCTTCCTGCTGAATACCCTTAGTTTTGTGGCAGTAATCTATTCCCTCTTAGCCATTAAAATACCTGCCAAACAAAACCCGGTTAAAGCCGATAATTTTGCCAAAAGCTTCTCAGAAGGGTTTCAATATACGTTTCACACCATGCCCATCCGGATAATGATTACCCATTTAGCGGTTTTAAGTTTAATGGGCCTATCTTATATTGTTTTATTGCCCGCTTTTGCAAAAGAAACGTTGGGTGGCGGGGCCGATACGCTGGGTTTCCTGATGTCGGCACTAGGAGCCGGCGCTTTAACGGGAGCCCTATACATGGCAGGGCGGAATTCAGCTTTTGGATTGAGCCGGTTAATTTATGTTTTTACCTTCCTTATGGGACTGGTTATTGTCGGCGCCGGATTTACAACAAACCTGTATCTCTCCCTTTTATTATTTTATTTGGGTGGGTTATCGATGATTTTATCCATTGCTGCCATTAATACTTTTTTACAGACCATTGCCGATGAAAGTAAGCGGGGAAGGGTGATGAGCTTCTATTCCATGGCATTGATGGGGATGACCCCTATCGGGAATTTAATTGCCGGAGCACTGGCCAGTAAATGGGGAATTCCGTTTACCTTAATTTTGTGTGGAATGGTTACCATTGCCGCCGGGGGTTGGTTTTTGTATCACCGTAAAAACCTGAGGATTCAGGCCCGGACAATTTACATTGAAAAGGGATTAATCAACGAATAATTACTTTTGAATCTAATTCATGAAGAAAATAGTTTATTTCCGATCAAAATGTATAGGTTGTAGTGTGTGCGCCCTACAGGCACCAAACATCTGGCAGATGGATAAAACCGATGGAAAAGCCCAATTATTGGATGCAGAATTCAAAAAAGATAACTATTTTCGTATGCTTTGGCCGGACGAATTGGAGACAATGAAACAGATTGAACAGACCTGCCCAACCCGAGCCATACAGCTACTCTAATACTAATTTTTACAATGGTTATGATCGATTTCAGCGATAGGAAATTCATGGTGGATGCCATTCAATTGTCGATGGAGAACATTAAAAAGGGCGGCGGACCTTTTGCTGCTGTTATTGTAAAAGATGGAAAGATAATCGCCGCCGGAGCCAACAGTGTCACCAACGATAACGACCCCACGGCTCATGCCGAGGTAAACGCCATCCGTAACGCTTGCCGGGCGTTAAAAACATTCGACCTTTCGGGGTGCACCATTTATACCTCCTGCGAACCTTGTCCCATGTGTTTGGGGGCCATTTACTGGGCACATATCGGAAAGGTTTTTTACGGAAACAATAAAGCCGATGCCCGGAATATTGGTTTCGACGATTCTTTTATCTACGATGAAATCGATCTGCCCATTCACCAACGAAAAGTTAAGTTTACACAACTAATGCCTGAGGAGGCTATAAAAACTTTTAGGATTTGGGATAACATGGAAGATAAAGTAGAATATTAATTTCCCGAGTTGAAACCCAATCAACGATTAACGGCCGGGTTTTTCCAGCGTGATGTGCTTGACGTTGCTCCCGATTTGTTGGGCAAGATTCTGGTCCGCCGGTATTCCAATCAAACCATCAAAAGATTTATGATTACCGAAGTGGAAGCCTACCGTGGAGAAGAAGATTTGGCTTGCCATGCCAGCAAAGGGCGTACACCCCGGACCGAAGTCATGTATTGGTCGGGAGGCCACATTTATGTGTATCTGATTTATGGGATTCATTACATGCTTAATTTTGTAACCGAACGCGAAGGAATTCCACAAGCCATTTTAATCCGGGGAATTGATGATATTATTGGGCCGGGGAGGGTTTCAAAAATCCTTGAAATTGATATGAGCCACAACCAAACGGATCTACTTTTTTCTGACGATCTTTGGGTGGAAGATTCTGTTATAAAGCCTGAATTTAAAACCAGCACCCGCATTGGAATTGACTATGCCGGAGAATTCTGGAAAAACCGTCCCTGGAGATTTATCGCGCAATTATAAACTCTATTTTATAATCAAAGAGCCATTTCATTTAATTGATGATGTGGTTCCGGATTTGAGCGGTAATCCGCTGAATCTCTTTGTACTGGTCGTGTGTGAGTGATTGCGGAGGAGGGTTAATCAGCCGTATTTGTTTGGCAACAGTATCAATCATCATACATTCTGCAGGAAATAAGACGGTGTTTTCATCGTAAACTTTTTTAAGCTTCCGCAGAAGTACCAGGTACTCCGATATTTCAATATTTTCCTGATGTTTTTGCAGTATTTGGTACAAACTGTTGATGGAAAATTTCTGAATGGCAATCCGTCCCATTAACAGAGCATCCGGTTTTTCATACATGTTGGTAGCAATAAACATGGTTTCGAGCCATCCTCCCAATAGAATTAATCCTGCGGAATGCTCACGTCCCGATTCTTTTAAAAAAGTATCTGCCGATTGATAAGTTTTTCGGGCAAGGATTACCAATGTGTCAAATTTATTGGAATGGGTCTCCGCGGTTTCAAAAGTGAAATCGACAAATTCCACGGGAATCTCCAGTTGGTCGGTTAACCGCTGAATGGCGGTGCGATAGGACAAGGCTTGTTGCGATTGGTTAAACATCCAGAGGTAACTAATGTCGGCACCATAGACACCTAGGTTTAGTGCTATTTTGGTGCTTTGGTTGTATTTGGTGATGTTATCAATGGGATTGATTAATAACGAATTGTAATAGGCATTGTTTTCGGTAACCAAATAAGTAAAATCTACCGGAGAAAAGAGGTTGAAAAATACAATTTCATCTTTCTTATAGTCCGCCTCGTCAAATAGAACAAGGGATTGTTCCTTTTCCAGGGATTCCTTTTGCAAGGCTTCTTCTTTTTTGCTTTTAGGAGATAAACATGCACTCAGCATCAAGCAAATTAGAAGTGTATAAAATGGATAATGTAAAATTGTTTTCACACTGATTTATTAATGGGTTGAATTACAGTTTAATGGTATAAAAGTAAGAAAAGCATTCTAATCGTACAATTTTTATTGATTGATATTTAACGAACCTCGACAATCCCTAGCCGAATTAATTCAAACCAGTAAAAAAAGGAAGGATTTGTATTTGCAAGGCCAATAGGTATAAATACTTAGTGCAAAAGACTACTTTTTCTGTATTTACTTTCGTTGTTGAATTCCTTATCTTTGGTTTAAAGCGCACATATCATGACTTTATTAGAGCAAAATAAAGAACTTTATTCCTTGATTCATCAAGAAGAATCATCAGAAAAGCCTGACGATTTTAATCTTTGGATGGTTGATGAGGATGGGTTTCTGTGGGGGTTGTGTGCAATCTGCCTTGTTTTTTTTTCTGTTTTTATTTGGGCATTAACCCGTTTTGTGCTTTAACTTCTTAAAGTTGATTTTATTCAACAATGGTATTCCTAATTTTTTGTATTTGTTCTTTTAGGTCGCTAAAATTGGCGGGCTGAATGTTCTGCAATCCGTTTTCGTGAATCTGTATCCTTTTGTTTGTAGTATCAATGGTCATGCCTGCGGTGGTTAATTTTGCCTCCATGTTTCCAAAGCAGGCATCTAGTATTTTCATCATTTGCAGATATGAGGCAGTGGCTGGGACTTCCGGGTGTTTTTCAAGTAATAGGGTCAAGCTTATTAAACTATATTTCTGTGAAAGGATTTTCGATGCCAGGGTTACATCGGGTACTTTATACATATTTAGTGCAATGTGCATCGATTCAATCCAACCGCCCAACAAAATAAAGGTTGAGGTATATTCCCGGCCGCTTTCGCTCAAAAAACGATTGGTTTCGGCAAAGGCTTTTCGGGTAATTGCAATTAAAGTATCGGAATTTTGTGCACTGTTTTCTACCGATTCCATGGTCAAATCCACGAATTGGCGCGGTATTTCCAATTTATCGGTTAGGTGCTGAATTGCCGAAAGGTAGGACAATGCTTGTTGCGATTGCTGAAATATCCATAAGTAGCTTAAGTCGGCTCCATAAACCCCGACATTCAACGCCATTTTGTTGCTTGTGTTGTACTGGGTAATGCGGTTTAGTGCATTGATGACCGATGAATTGTAATAGGCCGTATTGTTATCGACCAGTTTGGAAACATCTACAGGTGAAAAAAGGTTGTAAAAAACCACATCCTCTTGGGAGGCCGATTTTTCCAAGGGAGGAATCTCTGCTTCGAATGCTTTTTCGGTAGCTTGTAACGTGGTTTTTTTTTCGTTTTTACATGCTCCAATAAAGCAGATAGTTAAAGAAACCAAAAAGAAGCGGCCTATTATTCTCATGACAGATGAAATATTTATTAAAAGTATGAAATAAACAAATTCAGTGTTGGAATCATTCATTTTTTTATCTTTGTTTACCTGGTAAAATAGGAATTCATTGAGGAAAAAACAGTAAAATAGGAATAAACCCATAAATTATTGTTAAAAACAAAAGCCGATTAACGGTCGTTTTAAAAGAAATGAACCAAAATGGTTATGTAACTTGTAATTCTATCAGTGCTGAAAAATATTCACGTAAAATTTAGGCACAAAGCGGTCTGAAATTTTAAAAGCAAAACAGTAACAGGGATGTCCACGAAAACCATTATCGTTAATTATGGCATGGGAAACCTGCATTCGATTCAACGGAAACTATACCGGTTGAAGGAGGATTCACTGATTTCGTCGGATGCAAAAGAGATTTTGGCCGCCGATAAGCTGATATTACCTGGCGTGGGACATTTTAAGAACGCCATGGGAAACCTAAATTCCTTGCAAATAATTGACGCCTTAAACGAAGCGGTTCTGGTGAAAAAGAAACCGATTTTGGGAATCTGTTTAGGGATGCAATTGTTTGCCAATAAAAGCGAGGAAGGATTTTCCGACGGTTTGGGCTGGATAGATGCCGATGTTATACGGTTTCGGATTCAAGACACCCGGAATTTTAAAATCCCACACATGGGTTGGAACACCATTAACATGGCAAAACAAAGCCTCTTAATGAAAAACATTGCTGAAAATGCGGAATTCTATTTTGTACATTCGTATCACCTCGAACTAAATAACCAGTCAGATCTGTTGAACGAAACCCATTATGAATACCCTTTTGCATCGGCTGTGGAAAAAGATAATATTTTTGGGGTGCAATACCATCCTGAGAAGAGTCACGATATGGGAGAACGGTTGTTAAAAAATTTTATTGAATTGTAAGTAGCAAACGGTGATCTGTGATTTGTAAATGATGAATCGATATAAATATAACTACAAACCTCAAAATTATGAATACACACAGGTACTTAGATGTTTATAGGTTGAGTATTGAACTGGTTACTGGAATTAACAAAGCGGTTAAAAGTTTCCAAAACAGGAATTATTTGGTTTAAAATCACGAATAACGGGATTGGCGGCATAAATTCCTTCAAATAGAGTTGAAAGATATGCAAGCAACTCAATTATTGATTTCATTAAATTCAGGGGCCTCTGATTCAAAAAGATTATCAACGATTAAAAAGAAATTTTACATGCATCTCAAAAATGTATATTGTTTAACAAAATAATTAAATCAATCATCGTAGAACACTAATCACCAATTATTTAAAAATGTTTCGTCCCCGAGTAATACCTGTACTTTTATTAAAGAACCAGGGTTTGGTAAAAACAATAGGTTTTGCTAAACCGCGCTATATTGGAGATCCGATTAACGCCGTCCGGATATTTAACGATTTAAAAGCAGATGAATTGGTGTTTTTGGATATTCTGGCTACCAAAGAAAGGCGATTGATTTCTCTCGAATTTGTTAAAAATGTGGGTGAAGAGGCAAACATGCCTTTTGCTGTTGGAGGTGGAATAAGAAGCATCAGTGATATCCGTAAAATAGTTGGGGCTGGTGCCGAAAAGGTAGTTATCAACAGCTATGCTGCTGAAAATCCACAGTTCATTGCAGAGGCCTCTAATGCTTTCGGTTCATCAACAATTGTAGTGTGCATTGATGTAAAAAAGAAAACGTTTGGAAAGGTTCAAACCTGGACGATGAACGGCAGTAAACAGACAGGGTATAGTCCGTTAGATTTTGCTTTAATGATGGAAGATAAAGGTGCGGGTGAAATTATTCTTCAATCCATTGAAAAAGATGGTACCATGAATGGTTATGATATTGAATTAATCAGTAATATTACAACAAAACTAACTATCCCCGTCGTGGCCTTAGGAGGTGCTGGAACAATTGATGATCTGAAACAAGCCTTTTTTAAAGGAAAAGCCAACGGATTAGCGGCCGGCAGCTTATTTGTTTATCACGGACCCAAACGGGGGGTGTTAATTAATTATCCCGAAAAAAGGGAGTTGCAATTTTAAAATAGCTATCAAACTAAAAAAGAGGATCCATGTGGCTTCAAAACCATAAAACTTACCAGCAGTGTACCCGATGTGTCATGGATACCTCGGATCCGGAAATAACATTCGACGAAAACGGTTACTGTAATCATTGCACCGAGTTTATTGAGAAGACCTCAAAAAGGATTTATTTGGGAGAAAAATCGGACAAAGTTTTAGCGGATATTGTTCAGAGGATTAAAAAATCGGGAAAAGGCAAGGAATATGACTGTTTGATTGGCATCAGCGGGGGTATTGATAGTTGTTACGCAGCCTATGTCGCCAAAAATCTGGGGTTACGTCCGTTGGCTGTTCATATGGATAACGGTTGGAACTCGGAGGCAGCAGTAAAAAATATAAAAAATGTAGCGGGTAAGCTGGGTATCGATTATCAAAGCTATGTGCTCGATTGGGAGGAATTTAAAGATTTGCAACTGGCGTTTCTCAAAGCATCAGTTCCTGAAGCGGAAACCCCTACCGACATTGCTATTCCGGCAGCAATGCACCAAATTGCAGTCAAACACAACATAAAGTTTGTTATTAGCGGGGGAAATTTTGCGACAGAGGGTATTTTGCCCAAAAGCTGGCATTACAATGCAAAAGATGTATGTTATTTAAAAGGCATTCATAAAAAATTCGGATCGGGGAAACTGAAGCGTTTTCCTTTATTTGGTTTTAAAAACGAGATTTACTTTAAATATATAAAAGGGATAAGGTTTGTGTATCTATTAAACTATGTTCCATATTCGAAAAAGGAGGCCATGTTATTGCTTGAAAAAGAGTTGGACTGGAAGTATTATGGAGGCAAACATTATGAATCGAAATTTACAGGATTTATTCAGTCCTATTTGCTGAATGAGAAATTTCAGATTGATTACCGGCGGGCCACTTTTTCATCACAGATTTGTACGGGGGAAATGACCCGTGATGAAGCGCTGGAATTATTAAAAGAGCCTCCTTACGACCCAGTAATTGCGCAACAGGAAAAAGAATATGTGGCAAAAAAATTAGGCATCTCCCTCAATGAGTTCGATGCTATTATGGATTTACCGCCGAAATCATATCAGGATTATCCCAACAATAAGAAATTTTTGGAATTTATTTATGGATTGTATTGGAAACTAAATAAATAATATTAACCCAGTGGTGCCTTCCCGAAGTTCAATTCTGTGGATTTAAAGCCCCCTCTTTATTCTTTTTCTGTTGATAAATAACTACCAATATTAAAAGCAGAAATACAAAAACAGGCATCCGGTAACGGACCAATGCTCCAAAATTTGCAGTTGTCAATCCTACAAAAAACGAATAGGTGATTGAAAACACAAAACTGGCAATTAAAAAAGGATGCGAAAAAACCTTACTGAAGAACAGGATAACCCGAAATTTCAAAAACATATAAATAAAAAACACGAGAAGAAACAATGTTTCTAAACCAGAAATGGCCATGAACAATGTCTTCGATTCCCATAGGTAGGGTCGGAAAATGCCCGCCATAATTGCTTCCGGAGCTTTCCCTAAGATTCCGGCAAAAGTGGGCTCAAAGGCTCCAATATCAAAACTGTTGCCTCCATAATATTCCTTCTTTAAATCGTCCTGAATAATCCAGGCTGTTTCCAGCATCGCCTCCATAGAACTGTACCGGTTTCCGGCAAAAACACTTAACTTGGTGAACATAGAGGTGCCAACCAACCACAACCCCACAATTACAACCGGGAAAACAACAGTGCGCAAGAATTTATTTTTAAAAACAAAAATGTAATAAAAACCTATCCAAATCAGACCGGAACCTAAAGTTGTATAAAACGAATAGGGCCGGATGCTGATACTGATGTATCCCCAAAAAACAAGGGCGATAATGTTTAGGAAGATTTTCTTTTTTGCAATAAAAATATAATACGTCGAAATAAAGATAAAGAAGGTCGCAGTCAGGCACCACCCATCTTTTAAAATCCCGGAACCCCAAAACAATACCGAAGGAATAAATAACAGAACAATTGCTAAGGATTTTGCTTTGTTTTCAAAAAGGAGCACCATCAATTTATAAAACCGCCAAACCCCGGCATACAAAATCAAATTCATCGCCAGGGTGTTGCCTAAAAAGGAACCAAACCCCAGCAAATAAAAAGGCACATTAAACCGGCAAACGGCAAAAGAATTTACATCGCTCCAATATTCCGGGTATTTCGTTGTATAATCAAACATACTGAAAACCTCATCGGTATTATATCCTATAAGTAATTTAATAAACGTCGGAAAATCTTTTCCTGCCATTCTTACAATACTTTCGGTGCCAAAAAAATAGGTGGTTGTATCGCCCCCATCATAATAAAACAGGTAAACAGCAGAAAACGCCAACCCGGCAAACATTTTAGCAAAAAGGCCCCACTTAAAATACTTGTAATAGGGCTCTTCGATGATATGTCTTTTGGTAATACGGTTACCGATCATCCACGCCACTAAAAGTATCAGTGGAACGATTAAAGCATCTTTTATGGTTATTAACTGATCCAAGTTTTACATGTTAAAGGGTAAACTGGTCAAAGATAAAAAATTTAAAAAGGAACATCGTATTTCAGAATCGCTCTGTTACGGTGTTCCCCCTTTCTTTGACAAATATTGACAGTCCAAAAAACCGTTATCTTTTTTCTTTTAAAATGCACAATTCAATAAATCTTTCCGTGTTGCAAAAAAGCATATTAAAACTCCTCATAGGCATCAATCATAGGTTCGTCGCGGAAGCCATTGGGGCCAAACAGGTAGTTAAACCCGAACACCAGATTGAAATTATCAATACTTTGTGGAGCAATAGGAATTTTTGCCAACTCCTTCTCCGAGGTATTTCCATTGTCATCGGTTTCTGTATTAATAAATTTATACGGGCGCCATACCAGGGGAATGTAATCCATGGCTAAATAAAACTGTACCGGCCCCCCCCGTAAGGCCAGACCCAACCCGAGGGAATTGGCTCCATTTAATGCAAAGGTATAATTTATAGAAGTGGTTAAAACGTGGTACAGATTTAAATTAGCCGATACATTGAACTCCTGTTGAAAATCGTTTTTTACAAACGAGGTTCTCGACAGTGCACCTAAACTTAGGTAATGGTTCACATTGTAACGGGCTCCCAGATACAATTTTGGCCCAAGGCCTGTGGAAAAACTCTCGGTCCCCTGTTTCAAATGAACTTTTTCTTTCAGGGTATCAATAATTTGTTCCACCTGAGCATTGATACTGTCCGAATTAAGTTGGTCCCCGTTTAATTCAATTCCTTCAGAGGAATAAGATCCGTCTGCAGTGTAGGACTTTACATCTCCGGTCCATTTAATAAAACCTAAATCGTTCAACGAGGCTGAAAATGTCCAAGCTAAATTGTGTTCATAAACAACACCAATGTCTGCAGCTAGGCCAGGATTTGAAAAATTCAAAACCCCCTTTTGGATGATGTTATCCATGCTACTATCAAAATTACCGATACTATCGGGTATCCCGTTTTCATCGGTATAAACATCAATAGGGGCAGACACATAAACCGTTCCCTTTAAACCAATATCTAAAGAAGATGTGTCTGATTTTAAACTGAATGTGGACAAATCGGTTTTCGCAGCAGCAAGGCCTTGCAGCAATTTTACATGAACTCCCACCCTGAGTTTGCTCATCACTTTGTATGAATACCCGAAAGAAAGTTCACGGTAATATTGTGCATTAATTGCTAATGGGCTAAAATCCAATGCCTTGTTTTTAGGTAACCCATTATCAACAAGGGTAAAGAAATCTTTGGGAATTGCTATGGATTGGCTCACACGCTCAGTCCAAGAAAAAGAGAAATATCCCTTTTTGCCACTAAAGCCAAATTGAATGGGGCTGTAATTAAGATACACACTCATATTCCCTGCTTTCCCTAACCTGTTGTAAAGTTGTTTAAAATCATATTCCGCCCGTAAGGGTAATATCGGCTCTCCGTTATATTCCTGAAACCATTCGGAACCCAACAAATCGGTATTAATTCCTAAATACAGGGAACTTATTCCCGGGAAACCCAAGTAGCCATTTGCCCTTGGAACCATGGCCGGATTGACACTCATGGTTTGCGGCACATTCTCAAGGTAGTAAAGTGTTAAAGGTTGCTGAGCCAGCAATGCCTGAATCGAGATAAAGGACACAAAAATCAGGGAGATTATTTTAGATACTTTCATAACTTTTCCTTTTGATGGTTTAATTGCTAATTTCTCCACTCTTAACTTCTAACGATAGCTTTGCCTTTAATTCGTAACTCTCAAGAAGTTTTACAAAATCTGGGTTTTCAGCATCCCCGGTTGAAAGGCGGCTCTTGATAAACAATTTTTTTACCTCGTTCCGGTATATGTTTACGGCTTTATCGTGTAACATCTGAATATCCACATGGGTGGTCGATGGGGAAGTTACAACACCGGAATTATCAATGACTCCCGATTTCCAAAACATCGTGGGTTCAGTGTCCTCAAATATGGAATCTACGATGGTGCCATTATCTTGAGCCAAGTAAAATTGAGCAGAAATATTAAAGGGAAACCAGTTTTCAAAAGTGAAATAAAGATCGATTTCTTCCAAATAATCCAATCGGGCACTGTCGCCAATCAATTTCACAAAATCCAGTGAAATGGTATCGGTTCTTTCATACATGCTTGTTTTAAACCAAAATGGGATATCAATCATTGCGGACGCTTCCAATTTTGTGCTGGTATTCACAAAATTGACGGAATCATCTTCATGAGGGTTTACAAAGCCTGTAACCTCAACCATAATATGGTCGGGGCCAATATTAATACCATCAATCAAATTGGAATTACCGGCATTTATTGACAATAAATTGATGGAAGGAATTACCGGATTGGCATATTGAGCGGCATCAACCATCACAGAATCGCCATCAATTGATACCGGAACCACTTCTTGTTTAACCGTGTTTTCAAAAAGCAATGTGTCGATATATACTCCAATAGGAACCCCAAAATAATTGTTTATGGTAACATCCATACGGATGTCTTTAAATTGGACCAGTTCGGTAAAATCGAAGTTATTAAAGAAATCAAAATCCATCTCCTGCGTTTGATTGATTACTTCCCTTTTTCCAAAATATCCAAAAACCACTTCCGGTTCAAAATTACGCATATTCATTGTCACATCCATGTTGGTACCTGTGGGAGGTGTTGTTGGTACATCCACGTTTGCAACAGTCGTGATTCTGAAAAAACTTTTTCCGTCTTCATTTGATAGGATCATTTTTCCGTTTTTTAAATCAATGCTTTCCGTTGCCGGTGTTCCCAGAGGTCCATTAAAAACGACCATTTGTCCTGCATCATCGAACAATTCAGGAAAGCTGATAGAATAATTACCCGTCAATCCGTTTGGTGTGGTTACCGATAAATCGAGCAACGCGTTATTCAGGAAAAGACTGTCGAACCTTTGCGACCGATCAAGGTTGATAACAATGGTATCGGTAAATTCTTTCACAACTTTTTTATTTGGGTTGATATCGTAACTCTGTGTGAGCGACATATCATCAAACTCAATTAAATCGGTCCATTCTGCTGAAAAAGAAGTATCCATCTGAAAATGAATGAGCCCATCGTTGTCGATGAAAAAAAACGAGGAGGTGTCTATCTTTTCCAGCAAATCTTGCGCACTTACCTGTATTTTGGCTATTGGGGCAGCAAGATTTAACGGTCTTGTAAATTTCATGGGATCTTTAATCACTATTTCATCTTTTAAACAGGCTTGTAGCCCGGCAAAAAAGATGATAAGTACAACGGCCTGAATTATTCTTTTCATAGTTTTTCGTTTTATTGTAATATTTTAATTTCCACTCTTCGGTTTTGGGCTTTTCCTTCGGGGGTATCGTTGGAGGCAATGGGTTGATCAAAGCCATAACCCTGGTATTCTACCCGGTCTTCTTCCACGCCTCTTGATATAAGATAATTTCGGACGGTCAGGGCCCGTTCTTTAGATATTTTTTTATTTACCGATGCTGAACCCACGTTATCGGTATGCCCTGAAACCTCTATCCTGACTTTTGGATTGGTAAGCAACAGATTTGCCAGCTTATCCAATTCTGGGAAAGATGAGGCCACAAGGGTGGCTTTTCCACTGTTGAACAAGATGTTTTCAATTACTATTTTAACCCCGGTTTCCATCTTTTTCAGCACAAAGTTCTTGGCAACAAAAGTTTGTCCATCATTAAACTGAAACGTTTCATTTAAGAAGAAATACCCGGGAGCTTCAACTTCTATCAAAAAGGGACCAGGCTGATCTACAATGGACTGGTATTTTCCCTCGGTGCTGTCGGAAACCACAATGGTAAAAGGTTCCGTTTCGCCAGGACGGTAAAAGCTCAATGCCGCGTGAACTGGGTCTTGTCCATTTTCCTGGGTAATTCTTCCCGTAAGGGTATAGTCTATTTTGCTCTTTTTAAGCTGAATGTTTTTTGAAATGATTGGGTTCATCTCGTTGGTAGCATTGATGGGTTCCTGGGCACTAAAATATCCTTCGGCGGCCACATCCAGAATCATGTCATATTTATCGTCAAAGGTAATGGAGTATTTTCCGGTGGAGTCAATTGTTACTACCCGGCCCATAATGGAATCAACGCCCACCTGTTTGAAAGTTAACGAGGCCAGCAGAGGGTTTTCATTGTCGATATCGCTAACCTTGCCAATAAGTGTAAACGGGTGTTTCAGTTTTTCTAATTTAAAATCCTGGACAATGGTTGCAAATTTTGTTTCGGGACAAGCAATTTCCTCGGTCACCGATTTGTAGCCTTCATAATCAACCTGAATGACATAACGTCCGCTATCCTCAAAATTGTGCATATAAATCCCGGCCAAACTATCCACGGTGGCGGTTTTAATCGGTATCTGTAATTTTCCCTCATAAATGGTAACTATGGCCGGAAGCGTTGTTCCGTTTTCAACATCGGTAACCGACCCGATTAATTTGAATGGAATCCGAGGGTCGAACTGTATTTTGTAAATATCGAGCCCACCATAACTGTTATCGCGGATGGTAGAAATAAGAGCAACCATGGTATCTGCCGTAGGATGGTAAAATAGTTCATCGGCCATACTGTTAATGGGATAGCCCATGTTTTTTGGTTCGGACCAGTTACCATCGGTTTTCTTTTCTGTTTTATATACATCAAAACCGCCCATTCCTTTGCGCCCTTTCGACGAAAAATAAAGCGTGTTTCCATCGTGCGAAATAAATACACCTTCTTCATCGAAAGCCGTGTTAATTGTTTTTCCCAGATTCTTTGGTTTGGAAAATTTGAATTCCCGCTTTTGCTGGCACACCCAAATATCTTTCCCGCCTTCTCCACCCCTCCGGTTGGTTACAAAATAGGTGGTTCCGTCATCGGCTATTGATATGGAGGTTTCTTTATAAGCAATGTGGTTGATTTTTCCCTTTAACTCTTTGGCTTTCCATTTTTTACCATTAAAAGTAGCTGCAAATAGCCGCCCCCAATCGGCACCCCCTTTGTAGAAATAAATCTGTTTTTTATTTTGATCTACTCCTGCCAAACTGGTGTTATTCGAAAAATCAAGTTTGGGTATTGGTATAGCATAGTTGCTGGGTTGGTGAATACAGTTATTTGAGACCAAGAGCTGTTCTTTAAATTTAAAACGGGAGACTTTTTTACGGGGCTCCACCTCTGGCCTTTTCGAGGTAACGTAAATGTTCGAATCGCTAGCAGGCAAATAGGCACCATAGTCATCGTAATAGGAATTGATCACCGGCCCTAAATTTATTATAAATACCGGCAACGAATCCTCTTTCATAATTTCCTGCGAAGCATCGCACTCGCTGACCAACTGGTTATAATCTTTCCGGAAATCAAACCGTTTCCAACGCGATAACGAGGTATTGTATTTGGCGTAAGCCTCTTTTGCTTCATCATACTTTAAATTTGTTTGATACGACCGCCCCAGTAACAAATAGTAATCTTTGGCAATTTCGGGCGGACTATTCAAAAAGTAAGTCAACGAAGCTTTTTTATTTGATGTGAACAAATAACAAACCCCTATTTTGTAATTCAAAGCAGGTGAATTTGAATTGTAACCATACAATTTCAAATAATGTTTCAGTGCTTCATCATAAGTACCGATGCCGTTTGCATAATGCCGTTCGGCAATTTTAAAATCCTTTTTTGCTTTTTCTATTCCCAATGTACTTGAAAAAAAGGTTTTTTTATCAATTTTTGGATTCTCCTGCGAAAACAAAAAGGTTGAAATAAAAACCGAGATCAAAAATAGAGCACTAATTTTTCTCATGTCTTTTTATTTTTCAATTAAATGTTGCTTGATACAAGTTTACTGAAAAATCAGGGGAATTAAAACATTTATTTGATTATTGACCTCAATTTGAAGTTAGAAGCCTCCCTGAAAGGGAAATTTATTAAAAATCACAGAGCGGGGTCTGCATATAAGCAGTACCAGCTAAAATGGTCTAGGCCTGTTTTGTTATTCTGGCCACAGATGCGGGTACGATTAAAAGGAAATGGATTGTTTGAGTATTTGGATTTATTCGCTACTTTTGCGCAAAATTCCCCGGCCTCATAGTTCAAGGGATAGAACGGAAGTTTCCTAAACTTCAAATTCGCGTTCGAGTCGCGGTGGGGCTACAACAGATAATCTTTCAAAGGCTCTATATTTGGAGCCTTTTTTAATGATGGACCCGCTCCGTAAAGCCGCCCGATGAATGTTTTAGCTAAAACCACAAACAAATACAATTTGGTATCCGGTGAATATGGATTCACCGAAATAATCGGGGCCGGTTATCGGATGACTAATTTAGCGTTTCTCTGTTTCTTCGGAGCACGTTCAAAGGCAACCCTTGATGTTTTTATGCTTCGCAACAATTTAAACACAACCCTGTTACTTTTTTCTATTTTTACCTACAAAAATTTAGTTCTTAAAATATACTAAAAATGAAAAAACAGGTTGTTTTATTTTCGATGATAGCTTTGTGTCCCGGGTTGGGAGCCTGGGCACAAAGTGAAAAAACCGTTGAACCGGAAGGTTATAAATTTACCATGCTAAAAGAGGTGAGGAGTAGTGCCGTTGATAACCAGCAGCGGGCAGGAACCTGCTGGAGCTATTCTTCGATGGGCTTGGTGGAAGCTGAAATGATCCGCATGGGGAAAGAAGCCGTTGATCTTTCCGAACTATATGTAGTCCGCCTTTCGTATGAAGAAAAAGCATGGAACTATGTCCGTATGCACGGCGAATATAATTTTGGCGGCGGCGGGGCCGTGAACGACGTTTTTAACGTCTATCGCAATTTTGGGATGGTTCCCGAAGAAGTTTACCAAGGGTTAAACTATGGAACCACCGTTCACACCCATGGCGAAATTGAAGAGGTGTTAAAAAATTACCTGAATGGAGTCATTGCAAATAAGAACACTTCTTTATCAACGGCTTGGTTCAAGGGATTTAAAGGGATTTTGGATGCCTATTTTGGCCCCGTTCCCGAGAAATTTACCTGGAAGGGGAAAGAATATACGCCCCGATCATTCGCCGATCAAGTGGTAGGGATCAACCCCGATGATTACCTGTTTTTTACTTCGTTTACACATCATCCTTTCTATCAAAATTTTGTGCTCGAAGTTCCCGATAACTGGACTTGGAGTCCCTATTGGAATGTTCCTATGGAAGAGATGCTGCAAATTTTCAATTATTCCATCGAACAAGGGTATGCGTTAGTTTGGGCCAGCGACGTCAGCGAAAAGGGTTTCTCATCCAAAAACGGAGTGGCCGTGGTGCCCGAGGAAGAGATTGCCGAAATGTCGGGCGAAGAGCGTCTAAAGTGGGAAACCATGGACAAAAAGGAACTTGAAAAAATGCTTTACAGTTTCGAAAAACCCATGCCCGAAAAAAAAATCACTCAGGAAATGCGCCAACAGTCGTTTGATAATTACCAAACCACCGACGACCATGGCATGGTAATGACTGGAAAAGCCGTTGATCAGAATGGCACCAACTATTTTTATATTAAAAATTCCTGGGGAACCGATTATAACAAACTTGGAGGTTATTTTTATGCTTCCGAAGCATTTGTAAAATATAAAACATTAAGTTTTGGGGTTCATAAAGATGCTGTGCCAAAAGAGATTAAAAAGAGATTGGGGTTAAAATAACCCTACCCTGCTGCATCAAATTTAAAAAAGCCGGAAGTAAAACTTCCGGCTTTTTTATCTTTTTCCAAACTCTCCCCCTCACATATCCATCTCCAATCCGGTGGGCAACAGTTTATATTTCCCTGCGCATCCGTTGATCGTCCGATGCGCATCCGATCAAATTTCCCTGCGCATCGGGGACAAATCCCCTAGCCATCCGATCAAACTTTCCTGCGCATCCGTTTTTACCGGGCATTTATACTTTTTGGTATTTGGCCAATGCCATCATCTTTGAAATAGAAATTGCGGCCCAAGGGAATGAGCAAAATACGTGTAAGGGTTAATGCAACCAAAGGTTAAAAAAATTGGCAATTTTTACCAGGCACACCCGTATGGGCGTTTACCCAATTATAAAGTGCCGGAACACGATCCGGCCAAAATTGCATTTGAAAACACCCGGCAACCAACATGCGGAAACGGGTATAGCCCAAACCGATTGTTTTCTCGAACAGACTGGTTGAAGCTGTTAACAAACGCATGAAATACGATTTTTTATTTACCCAGAACCTGCAAAACACACAAGGGGCTAAAAGATTTATGGCTGTTACCGTACCCCAATATGGCAACAAACCCCATTCCTCCCTGTTTGGCCTCACCCCTTATGAGGTTTTTAACGGAACGATACCCGATAAAACCGGTTTAAGCCCGAAATAAAAAGGGCTGCCATCAATCAACCTGGAATACAACTGCCCGGGTTGTTTTAACTCCTGAGTTTTCTAGTAGAGGTTTATAAAAAATGCCTTTAACAAGACAATTATAACTCTATTTTTCCACTAAGGTAGTTTGTTTCTTTTCTTCTGGTAACTTACCATCTATTAAAAAGCGAAATTCATCCGAATAATGAACTAATCTCCCGATAACATTCAGGATGCCTTAATGTATCGCCATTTCCCAATATTGGGAAAGGTTTTTATGATTTCTTGGCGAATCCAGCACTGAACGGGAAGAGATGAAGCCGTCTATTGATGTAGTAAAAAGATTAGCCGATGAACTCGGCACTACCGTAGGTTATCTGATTGGCGAAGCCAAAGAAGCACAATTTTTAAAAGACCCCGCTATGTTAAAGCGGTTTCAGGAAATTGACGAACTCAACGACAAAGACAAAGAATGTGTATACTCCTTACTGGATGCTTACCTTGCTAAAACTAAATTACAAGCATATCTAAAATAACAAAACCTGGGTAAACCCGGGTTTTGTTATGTGTAATACTATCTTAACGTGAGTTTTGCCTTGGTTTAAGCAGCAATAAATAGGTTATTTGCAGAAAGGCAATCGCGCAAACTAAAATGGGGGTTCTTTACCGAAGGTTTTTTGTCGAGAAATGAGTATGCTAACAACCCACCCAATACATTAACAAAAGCATTTGCCGGGCTCCTGTGCCTTGTATGCTCAATATCGCCGATGTTTTTCAGGATATCGATCACTGATTCAATTACACCACGTTTGCCAAGCATTAATTTGTCGTTTATGTGCATCAACCTGTTTTTCATATTCCTTTTGACTTTTGTTACCAACAAAAGGTTTTGTTCAAGGAGGGTTGCCTGCAGCTTGCTGCTAATATATCCTTTATCTCCAAAAATCCTCCCACACAAACCCCGGCATAGCCTAACGCCTAACTGAAAATCATTGTCGGCCACATTTCCTGGCGTTATAATGAATGAAATAACCTCGCCTTGTTCATTAATGACCAAATGGAGCTTTAACCCATAAAACCATCCCGTGGATGTCTTACCCCGTTGTGCCAGCCCTTTGAATACTCTGTGGGAATGTATCCTCAGGTTATGGCATACGGCCAATTTAGCTGAATCAACATAATAAGTGCCTGTTTTCCTGGCTGCTTTAAAAGCTAAAAGGAAACAGAACAGGTAGAGGAACATCCTGGGCTTGATCTGTACAAACCGGTTATAGGATACCAATCCCGGGAAATACCCCTTTAAATGTTTCTCAACAAAATATACATAGTAATATTTAAAACACTTGCTCCCCTGCAAATGATAGAATATCTCTATCGTCATCATCTCGCTCATGGACAGGCCGCAAGGGACTTTTGCTTTGGTATTTCGAAGTTCCGTTGGGATAAGTTTTTGCTCAATTTCTTCTTCAAATGTTTTACAGAAATCGTCTGTAAAACAAAAAATTTCTATTAATTTTAGTTCTAGATTTTTAGTCATGGGAGCTTTTCTTTATGTTTTGCACTTAAAAGCTCCCATTTTTTTCTTTACTTTTTACAATTGGCACTCACAGTTTATTAACAATCAATTGTTTAAAT
>Ga0154429_1034_pt1 | contig 28131 bp, 20 predicted proteins | sample RifGroC2_FD_115933 | JGI IMG/M metagenome (GOLD analysis project Ga0154429, IMG submission 115933) | Bacteroidetes bacterium GWC2_40_13
TCATCATCATTTTTAAGATACGTGTCCCATCTTTTTTCGTAACCACATAATATCCATCCAATGTTTTATCAGCTGTAGCTTCAAAACTAAAGGTCACCTCTTCTTTAAACGATAAAAAATTTCTGATTTTTAGCTCAAGTATCATTTTTTTAATTTATTGTAATTTACTTGCAAATATAAATCAATAAATTTATTGAAATATAAATTAGTATTATTTTATTTATAAATATTGCAAATAAATTACATAATTCTAATAAATAACTTGATTTTGAAATAATCAAAAACTCAGTTTCTTTTTTCTATTATTCTATTTTATTAATATTTCCCTTTCAAGTATTAGTTTTTTGAAAATCTTTAAATGTTACAAAATATCCTGCTTCTGTTTGACAAAACCGGGTTTTGCTTGTTACTTTGGTAAACCTAAACAAACAACATATGACCAGAGAACTATTATTTAGCCGTTTATGGGAACAATATACCCAACAAAATCCATCTGTTTTAAAAGTATACGATTCATTTACATCGCTGGGCGAATACATTAATAACGACCATATTGCCTTCCGGACCTTCAACGATCCCCGGTTGGATATTTCGGTTCTTGAAAAACCGTTCCTTGATGCCGGGTACGAAGCCATTGGAACCTATATTTTTGAAGAAAAAAGGCTACAGGCCAAACACTACGAAGTACCCGAACATCCTGAGGAACCCAAAGTATTTATCAGCCAATTGATTTTAGAAGATTTTAGTAAGGAACTTCAAAATACCATTGCTGCCTTAATCAACAAAAAAGAGGACCTGTTTTATAAGGACAAAGAACTCATCTTTAAAGGAAATCCCTGGGGCCTATCCTCCTTTGAAACCTACAACCAATTGCGAAAAGAATCGGAATATGCTGCATGGTTGTATGTTTACGGATTCAGGGCCAACCATTTTACAGTAAGCATCAATTCATTGAAAACATTGGATACCATTGAAAAGGTGAACCAGCATCTTAAAAACCATGGTTTTACACTGAACGATGCGGGTGGTGAAATTAAAGGGACCCGCGAAGAACTGCTCCAGCAATCGAGCATCATGGCCGAAATGATTCCAGTTACCTTTACCGAAGGTACCTTCGAAATTCCAGGTTGTTATTACGAATTTGCCATCCGTTACCCTGATGCCTACGGGAACATTTACAACGGGTTTATTGCAAAAAGTGCCGATAAAATTTTTGAAAGCACCAACTTTTATAACAAATAGTTTCTGGACAGCGAAGCAGGTGCTTCGCTAGTCGTTTTCCTCGCAGCAGGCACTGCAAGTTCCAGTTGCTTTTACTATTTTTGATGCAATTAATTTGAATTCCATGATTTTGCAACAACATAGTGCCGAATTATCAAAACTCATTGAAGGAGAAATCCTATGGGATGAAGCTTCAAGGATACGTTATGCTACCGATGCATCGGTCTATTTTGAGAAACCCGAAGCCATTATTATTCCTAAAAACCCAAAGGATGTTGAAACCATTGTCGGGTATGCATCAAAACACCGAATGCCCTTAATTCCCCGTGCTGCCGGTACCTCGTTAGCCGGACAGGTAGTTGGTAACGGCTGGGTAGTTGATATTTCGAAACATTTGAATCAGATTCTGGAACTTAATGTGAATGAACGATGGGTAAAAGTGCAACCCGGAGTGATTTTGGACGAACTCAACCGTTTTTTGCAACCCCACGGGTTGTTTTTTGGTCCCGAAACATCTACGGCCAACCGTTGTACCCTGGGTGGCATGGTGGGTAACAATGCCTGTGGTTTACATGCGGTGGTTTATGGCACCACCCGCGACCATTTGCTAGAAGTTACTGGCTTTTTGAGCGATGGTTCCGAAGTAACTTTTAAACCGGTTTCTGAAACGGAATTTGAACAAAAATGTCAACAAACCGACCTCGAAGGAAAAATTTATCATCAATTAAAGACTTTTCTCGAAAACAAAGAAAACCAAACGGCTATTCAGGAAAATTATCCGGATCGGGGAATTGTACGCCGAAATAACGGCTACGCCCTTGATCAGTTGCTTTACACGCAGCCATTTATAAAGAATCATGTTGCCTTCAATATTTCAAAATTGATAGCCGGTTCAGAAGGTACCCTTTTGTTTATGAGCGAAATAAAACTACAGTTGGTACCCCTTCCCCCGAAAGAAAAAGCACTGGTAGCCGCCCATTTTCACTCGATTATCGATGCCCTGAAAGCCAACATTATTGCACTAAAGCATGGTGTAACTGCTGTGGAACTGATGGACGATATTATTCTCAATGCCTCAAAGGATAATTTTGAGCAACTGAGAAACCGGTTTTTTGTTCAGGGAAACCCTAAAGCCCTTTTACTGATTGAGTTTGCCAAGGAGGATGTTTCAGAGTTAGCATTGCCTATACAAACCATGATTGCTGAATTGCAACAAAACCAGCTAGGGTATCATTTCCCGGTTTTAAAAGGTGTTGATATTAAAAAAGCCTGGGAATTGCGCAAAGCAGGACTGGGTATCATGTCGAACATTCCGGGCGATACCAAATCGGTGACGGTTATTGAAGATACTGCCGTTCATCCCGATGTGCTCCCCGATTATATTGAAGAATTTACACAAATAATGGATGGCTATGACGAAAAATGTGTCTATCATGCCCATGCCGGAACGGGTGAGATTCATCTGCGTCCGCGATTAAATTTAAAAAACAAAGCCGATATTGATAAGTTTGAAAAACTGGCCTGGGATATTGCCCGTCTGGTGAAAAAATACCGGGGTTCGCTGAGTGGTGAGCATGGCGATGGAAGACTTCGGGGCGAATTTATCCCATTCATGTTGGGCGATCAGGTTTTTAGTTTATTAAAAGAACTTAAAAACACCTGGGATCCGAACCATATTTTCAATCCAGGTAAAATTATTGATACACCACCCATGCGTGAAAACCTGCGCTATTCAAAGGGAATAACCAAAGAGATTCAGACCTATTTCGATTTTTCCGATAAACAGGGGATTATCCGCACAACCGAAAGCTGCAATGGGTCGGGTGATTGCCGGAAACTGCATACCGCCGGAGGAACCATGTGTCCCAGCTTTATGGCTACCCGCGACGAAAAACATGTAACCCGGAGCCGTGCGAATATTTTAAGGGAGTTTTTGGTGAATTCACCCAAGAAAAATCCGTTCAACCATCGTGAAATCTATGAGGCACTTGATTTGTGCCTTTCGTGCAAAGCCTGTAAATCGGAATGTCCGAGCAGCGTAGATGTGGCAAAACTTAAAGCCGAATTTTTGCAACATTGGTACAATGAACATGGAATCCCCCTACGGGCAAGGGCTATTGCCCATATCAGCAAACTTAACCGGTTGGGCTCCCATTTTCCTCAATTAACCAATTTTGTTCTGACAAACAAAATCACATCAAGGTTTCTTAAAAGTATGTTGGGAATGGCTCCCAGCCGTTCCCTCCCAAAGTTACAGGCAACCACCTTACAAAAATGGATAGCACAAAATAAACCCAACAACAATAGTGCATCTAAAGGCCGGTTGGTTTTATTTATCGATGAGTTTACCAATTACAACGACACATCGATAGGTATTACCGCTATCCGCCTGCTTACAAAACTTGGATACGGTGTTCAGGTGGTTCCCCATGCCGAAAGTGGCCGGACCTATTTATCGAAAGGGATGTTACTGAAGGCAAAGGAAATTGCCCTTAAAAATGTAAAAATCTTTAAAGACCTGATACATTCTGAAAACCCTCTGATTGGTATTGAACCATCGGCTATTCTTACTTTCCGTGATGAATATCCCGATTTGGTAGGTACCGGATTAAAAGAAACTGCAAAAGAATTGGCCAAGAATACCTTCACCATCGAAGAATTTCTGGCCCGCGAAATTGAAACAGGGAAAATTGATAAAAACCTGTTTACCAACGGAAAAAGGCACATTAAACTGCATGGGCATTGCCAACAAAAGGCCATTGCTTCTACCCTGCCAACCAAAACCATACTTTCGTTTCCCGAAAATTATACAGTGGAAGAAATCCCCAGTGGCTGTTGTGGCATGGCTGGAAGTTTTGGATATGAAAAGGAACATTATACCTTATCAATGCAAATTGGGGAATTGGTATTGTTTCCTACCATCAAAAAAACAACTTACAGCACGCTCATTGCCGCTTCGGGAACCAGTTGCCGCCACCAGATTTTCGATGGTACCGGCCGAAAAGCATTGCATCCGGTAGAGGTTTTGTTTGGGGCTATGGCATAAAAAAGCCACCTCAAAAATGAAGTGGCTCTTAATTTAATATCTCCTTATTTTCTAGTTATTCACAACAATTCTGCTATGCAACATCCGATTCCCAAGAGCTATTTGGATTTGATACACTCCGGCACTAAACAGAGTCACATCCATTGGAATTTCAATGGTATGGCTGTTTTTATCCAATTGAAATTGTTGGATAATCCGACCTTCAATATTCAAAATTGATATTTGAATAGTTCCGTTATAAACTTCCGAAGTAAAATTCAACTGAAACTGGCCATTGTTCGGATTTGGATAGGTTGCCAGGCTTTCATTGGCCAATAAATCATCTACTCCATTGTTAATGACCATTACTTTCATGCTAATGGTATCGGTCCCACAATCATTGGTTACCTGCTGTTTGGGATAGTAGGTGCCCAATGCGTAAGTATGCGTGGGTGCAATCATGGTAGAGGTTGCGCCATCGCCAAATTCCCAATTATAGGTTTGGGCATTTTTTGAGGTATCCGCAAAAGTGGCTTCCAGATTATTCAGCGAAACAGTAAAACCTGCTACCGGAAGCGGATCAACCGTTAAATAGGCACTGTTTGAGGTGGTACTTCCGCACACGTTGGTAGCAATACACACCACATCGCCCATGAATTCTTTTTGAACCGAATCAATATATAGCGAATTTGTCTGGCTTTCAAAGTCTTGACCATTCACTTTCCATTGGTAATTCAACCCAAAGCCTTTTGCTTGTATCAAAAAATTCACCGATTGACCTTCGCAAACCCTTTTATTTGCAGGATGAGCTGTGAATGAAGGCGTCTCGGCCACCAATATACTTATAGATTGGGTTGCTGTACAACCACCATTTGTTAACGAAACAAAATAGGTTGTCGATTGAGTAGGAATAACTGTAACCGAAGCTTCGGTACCTAAACTATTCGACCATTCAAAAGTACCTGTTCCTGATGCGGTCAATGTGGTTTCGCTGCCTTTACAAATTTCATCGGCACTTGTTGTTACCGTTAATTCAGGCACTGCTTTTAAAGTAACTTCCACAGTATCAGAGATTATATTGAAATAGCTATTCGATACTTTGCAATAATAAGACCCAACTTGAGCTTCCTGTATGTTTTCAATAGACAGAAGTTTGTCGGTCTGATTGGAAAGTGGGTTTCCGTTAAAGTACCATTTATACGACAAACCATAGCCTTTGGCATCAGCCTCAAGGTATAACGCTTCGGCAGGGCAAAGTTCCACAGAAACAGGTTGCAAAGTAAATACCGGTTCATCATAAACATTGATGTAGGCCGATAAAGTTTTTACATCGGCATTCTGATTATTAACAACCTTTAATGAAACACTTTTAGCTCCACCTGAGGTATATGAGACTTCGGAAGGAGTTATGCCTTCAAAAACAGCAGGAACGGCATCTTCACCAAAGCTCCAATAATATGTATAGCCATTATCAACGGTCTTGTTTTCAAAGGTAATTACCTGATTTACTGCAATAGATGTTTTCGATGCTTTAAAATCGGGTGCAGGGAATGTATCTACGCAAAAAGGAACGGTGTCGGCTCCAGTGAATTCTGCACCACCACCCAAAACTTCCTGGATAGATTGATTTACAATTTGAAAGCTGCCGTTTCCGTTGGTACAGCAAATACCGTTAGCATCGGTAATAACAAATTTGTAACATCCTGTCGCTAAATCAATATTCTCAACCAGAGAATAAACGGAATCATTCAGGTAACCTGATGATGCTAATAAAACAGTTTCATTTGCATCTATCAATTTCCATGAAGTTTCGTTAGCTAGGCTATCTGTTGTAACTTGTACTTGAATCCAATTGGTTTCAGTCACAGAAAATGCGGATGCTACCTCATCTTGAATCTCAGTTTGATTGGCTTGAGTCATCCGCACTTTAAACGCATGAGTACCGGCAGATGCCACAAATTTAGGGAGTTCTATGGTTCCGGTTTGATAAGTTTCCAAACCAACCTTTACAGGCAAATATTGAATTTCTTGATTGTCTAGTTGATAATTCAACCAAAGGGTATCCAGAAAATTTATACCAATATTTTTTACTGTAACCAAAGACTGGATTGAGTCTGAAGGGCTATAATTTCCTTTTGGCCCCTCAATCCCTAGAAAACGGGCATTATCGGCTTGGGTCACCGCTTCTTTATACAAGCTGGAACCCCACAATCCTCTTCCATAGGTTGACGCCCTGATGGCATTGTTTTCGGGATTCGAGGCATCATAATAAATTTCTAGTTCTGATATTTCGGCGGTTGCAGGCAAACCATTACTAAAATATACCCACTCGGGCATGGTGGCATCTTTATAAAAAACACCAATATCGGTACCTACATACAATCCCTCGTTGCTGGTTTTATCAAAAGCAATTGAAGTAAAATTCACCTGGGGCAGGTTTTGGTTTATTTTAGTCCAAGTGGTTCCTTTGTCTGCCGATTTGTAAACACTATAGTTCGATGCCGTGGCATAAACAATGTTTTCATCTGTTGGATGAGCAACAATATCGGTAACCAGCGATGAGGGGAAATTCGATAATTTTGTCCATGTAGGCGATGTTGCCGTAACATCGAGGGTCCTATACAGGCTCTTATCTTCCCGGGCTGCATACAAAATGTCAGGATTAACCGGGGAACTCTCCAAAACAACAAAATTACTGGTATTGGCAATTCCTGAAGTAATTTTACTCCAAACAACACTTGATGCTTGAACGTTAGTAGTCCTCCAGATATTTTTCATCCCTACATACATCACTTTTGCATTTCCTTGATTTAAAATATAGGGAGTCACCCATGCTCCATCCTCGTTCATTGCGCCATAGCCATTACCGGCAACCTGGGTAAAACTGCCACCGCTAACACTTCTGTAAATTGAACCATAATAAAGTTCACCATATTTGTATTTTTCGGTAGTATGGTCGAACAAGCATTCCATACCGTCACCACCCAAAATGACACTCCAGACATTGTCTTTAAAATAACTGGTCCCATTATCCTGATTGCCACAAAGCACCCAATTACGTTTGGTGGCGCTTTGACCAATTTTATAAATCTGTGAAATAGATATCCCCGATGAAATATTAATCCATGAGGTTCCTCCATTATCGGTATAATACAGGCCACCGTCATTCCCGGTGTACAATCGGTTGTTTAAGGGGTTGAAGGCCATATCATGATGGTCGGCATGAACGGGAGGCGCCCCAGAACCAACCCAATGAGCATTAATCTTCCATGTTTTTCCTGAGTCTTTCGATTTCCAAATATTTACGCCTCCTGTATATATTATTTTAGGGTCAATCGGATCAGCAGAAATACACAAATCGTACCAAGCCTGACCACCACCGTCAGAACCATTCGACTGCCACCCCATGATGTTAGGTGTTGTACTTTGTAAGGTAAATGATTCCCCACCATTTGTTGACAAGTATAAGCCTTTGAATTCGGTGGCTGTGGTTGCCATAACATAAACATAATCCGAATTGGCTGGTGTTACTGCAACAACGGCCCTTGACCAGGAACTCAATCCATTTGAAACTTTTATCCAGGTTTCACCATTGTCGGTTGAGCGGTAAAATGAACTACTTTTAATTGCATAAACAATATCTGCATTGTTAGTATTAAACACGATAGATTTCGAGGTTCCACTCGATTTTAATACCCAACTTTCGCCACCGTCAACCGATTTGTAAATACCATTTTCAGTAGCTGCAATCAGCACATCAGTATAATTGGGGTGAACAAGCATCATGTTCACGGTTATTTCACCCATTCCTTCGGTTTTCTGTATCCAGGTAGTTCCGCCATCAAAACTTTTATAAACCCCCAAACCGGGAGCATCTCCGGCATCACGGTCACCGGTCCCGATATAAATAATGTTTGGATCCACCGGATTCACAGCAATAGCTGAAACCCCTAGGGTTGATAACCTGTCGGTTGTTGTTTCCCAGGTAGCTCCATTATCGGTTGAACGCCAGAAACCTCCTGAAGGAGCTCCAATATAAATGGTATTTTGGCTGAAAGGATGAAAAGCTATCGCATTAATCCGGCCCATCCCATTTGGTTGCCCCGACTCTGGATTTGGAAGATTGATAGGCCCCAGTATTTCCCAGTTTCCATTTCCTTTTTTGTTTTGGGGTAATTGCATCAATTCATTGTAAATATGCACATTTCGGCTCAAATCGGGTTTATTGCCAAACTCATCAACCCGTGTTTTCATAAAATGCTCCCAGCGTTTAAAAGGCTTCCACCCGCTTCCTCTAACGATTTCGCGATTGCTCCAATATAAATTAAAAGCACGCTGTGTTTCATAAAAATTGGCATCCCTGTCCTGCATCATCTCAATCCAATACGGATAATCCGCCGTATCATTACCTCCCGCGACTTCCTTATCTTGTGCATGGGTTATAATCACTATTGCCAATAACAGGGCTTGAATAAATAGTTTGTTCATTGTTTGTTTATTTAGATGTTTTGAAAGTATTTTTTTTATAGTCGGCTATATTACTAAAATAAATCCACACTCCTTTTTATTATCAACTCAATCAACTCAATTCCAAATCCAAAATACATTGGTTTTAAATATGATATGAAATTTCTATTGCTGAAAAGCATATCATTTCCATCAACTTTAGAACAACTGAGAATTGGATTCTACTACACTATTTTAAAATTTATTAAGAAAAATTTAACCAATAAGGTAGGGTGGAGCGAATTTTAACTGTTTTAGTATCATGTAGCCTAAAAAGCTACTTGAAACGAAAACCTTAAAATCGATAAATAACACTGCATTATGGAAAAAGAGATTAAATTGGGAGTTTACCGCATATTGAGAAAACTTGGTGTAAACCGTGAGGAAATCTACCCAGAAGCCAAATTTAACACAGACTATTTCTTTGATGATATGGATTGGAACTGTTTTCTTTTTTTTATCGAAAGCAAATTCAATATTTCAATATCCGATGACGAACAAAAGGAATTGGTTACTGTTGCTAACACCATTGATATTGTGGACCGCCACGTGCACGCCATGCATATAAACTAACAACTAAACCTAAACTGAGAATCCCCCCGAAAGGGGATTTTTTTTGAACTGAATTTGCATACATATGCATACTGTTACCAGCCACTAAAAGATTGTTTCAATATTTTTCAACCCAAATTCCGCAGGCAAAATATTAATGGTCATAAGAATGTGGTTCTTAGCCACGGTGCGGTTTCTTTAAACTGCATGAAGAAAATTTGTTCTAAAACCCTTATATTTAATAGAGTTTGCGCTACAACTTGGGTTTAAAGTTCAAGTAAATTCTCAGTGAAATTTCAGGTACCTGACAACTTGCCGAACTATGCCTTGAAAGAATCGAGTGCCTTTAAAATCAAAGGCGTCTGAAAGGGAAATCTTTTTGGTAAAAAAACCTTTATTGTTCCCTAACTTATAAAAAAACAGCTATTTTTGTCTGTCTTGTAAAAATATTAAGTTTTTTGGCTTAAAAAATTGTGAATTAAAGAAATATAACAAAAATAATATGAGTTTTATAAACAACCTGCTCACTAAGTTTTTCGGGAATAAATCAGATAGAGACATTAAAGAGATAATGCCGTATGTAGAAAAAACAAAAACTGAATACGAAAAACTCCAAAACCTAAGCAACGATCAACTTCGCGATAAGACTAAGGAATTGCAACAACGGATCAATGAGTTTATCCAAAAGGAAAACCAGGAAATTGCCGAGTTAAAACTAAAACTCGACAGCGATGCGTTAGAAATCGATCAACGGGAGGAAATTTACGATGCCATTGATAAGATTGAAAAACAGATTGATGATAAAATCGAAGATGTTTTAACCCAAATATTGCCAGAAGCTTTTGCTGTGATTAAAGAAACAGCCCGACGTTTCAAAGAAAACGAATATGTTGAGGTTACGGCTACTGACTTTGATAAAAACATTGCCGCAAAACGTAGTAGCGTTGAAATTGAAGGTTCCAATGCCCGTTGGTATAACAAATGGATGGCCGGAGGTAACGAAATTACCTGGGATATGGTGCATTACGACGTGCAGCTCATTGGCGGTGTGGCGTTACATAACGGGAAAATAGCCGAAATGGCCACCGGCGAAGGTAAAACATTAGTGGCCACCTTGCCCGTATTCCTAAATGCGCTTACGCACCGTGGAGTTCACGTGGTTACCGTGAACGACTATTTGGCCAAACGTGATGCAGAATGGATGGGTACTTTATATGAATTCCATGGCCTTTCGGTTGATTGTATCGACAAACATCAACCAAACTCTGACGACAGACGGAAAGCCTATCAATCGGACATTACTTTTGGAACCAATAACGAATTTGGGTTCGATTACCTCCGTGATAATATGGCCATCAGCCCCGACGATTTGGTTCAGCGCCGTCACAATTATGCCATTGTGGATGAGGTGGACTCCGTGTTGATTGATGATGCCAGAACCCCTTTAATCATCTCAGGTCCCGTTCCAAAAGGTGAGAACCAATTATTCGATGAATTAAAACCTAAAGTGCTCAAACTCCATAGCGCTCAAAAGAATCTGGTCAGTCAGTTGCTTTCAGATGCCAAAAAGCTCATTGCCGAAGGAAAAGAGGAAGATGGTGGTTTGCTATTATTACGGGCCAATAAAGGTTTGCCCAAAAACAAAGCCATCATAAAATACCTGAACGAACCCGGCATGAAAGTCCTTTTGCAAAAGACAGAAAACTTTTACATGCAGGAGAACAACAAAAACATGCACAAAGTGACCGACGATCTTTTCTTTGTAATTGAAGAAAAGCAAAACGCGGTAGAACTTACCGATAAAGGGATTGATCTGATTTCAACCGATGCCGAAGATCACAGTTTCTTTGTATTGCCCGATGTGGGTGCTGAAATTGCCGAACTCGAAAAAAAATCGGTCAGCCTGGAAGAGCGGGTCCACTTGAAAGATCAGTTGATTCAAGATTACGCCATCAAATCGGAAAGGGTTCACACCATCAATCAATTATTGAAAGCTTATGCCATGTTCGAAATTGATGTGGAATACGTGGTGATTGAAAACAAGGTAAAAATTGTTGATGAACAAACAGGCCGTATTATGGAGGGGCGCCGTTATTCCGACGGTCTGCATCAGGCCATTGAAGCCAAAGAGAATGTAAAGGTAGAAGCTGCCACCCAAACCTTTGCAACCATCACTTTGCAAAATTATTTCAGGATGTACCACAAACTTGCAGGTATGACCGGTACTGCCGAAACTGAAGCCGGTGAATTTTGGGATATCTACAAACTAGATGTGGTAGTTATCCCTACCAACCGCCCGATAACAAGAAAAGACCACGAGGATTTGGTTTATAAAACCACCCGTGAAAAATATAACGCGGTTATTGATGAAACAGTAAGCCTGGTAAACAAGGGAAGACCTGTTTTGGTAGGTACAACTTCGGTTGAAGTATCTGAATTATTAAGCCGGATGTTGAAGATGAAAGGCATCCGACACAATGTACTGAATGCCAAGTTACACCAACGTGAAGCGGAAATTGTTGCCGAAGCGGGCAAACCAGGCACGGTTACCATTGCAACAAACATGGCAGGCCGTGGAACGGACATTAAGCTGACCGAAGAGGTGAAAAAAGCCGGCGGTTTGGCCATTTTGGGTACCGAAAGGCACGAATCGCGAAGGGTTGACCGCCAGTTGCGTGGCCGTTCGGGACGTCAAGGTGACCCCGGTTCATCGCAATTTTTTGTGGCATTAGATGATAACCTGATGCGGCTTTTTGGTTCAGACCGGATTGCTGGTTTGATGGATCGCCTGGGCTTGAAAGAAGGCGAAGTGATTCAACATTCCATGATTTCAAAATCGATTGAACGTGCCCAGAAAAAAGTAGAAGAAAACAACTTTGGTATCCGTAAGCGGTTGTTGGAATATGACGATGTTATGAACAACCAACGGGAAGTTATTTACAAACGAAGAAGACATGCGCTCTTTGGTGACCGTTTGAAGGTTGATATTGTCAATAACATGATGGATGTTTGCGAAAACTTGCTCATGGAGTATCAATCAAATCAGGATTATGAAGGGTTGCAACTTGAAGCCTACAGAATTTTATCGGTTGAACTGCCATTTGATATTGATACGTTTAGAAAGGAGGATGCAGGCCCATTATCGGAACAATTGTATCGTACTGTATTGGAAGCTTACAAACGCAAATCGAAATCTATCCAGGAACGTGTTTTCCCCGTGGTGAAGAATGTGTACGAACGACAAGGCCAAATATACGACAACATAGTTATTCCGATTACCGATGGCCATAAAACCTATAACATTGTCACCAACCTTAAAAAAGCCTACGAATCGGAAGGAAAAGATCTGGTAAAATCCATTGAAAAATCCATAAGCTTATTGACCATTGACGAAGCATGGAAAGAGCATCTCCGTGAAATGGACGACTTGAAACAATCAGTTCAGAATGCTACCTATGAGCAGAAGGATCCTTTGTTGATTTACAAATTCGAGTCATTCGAACTTTTTAAAACGATGGTTGAAAAAGTCAGTAAAGATGTGGTTTCAATATTAATGAAAGGGAATATTCCGGTGCAGGATCCTGAGCAGGTTAAACAGGCCGAACAACGCCGGAAACTTGATATGAGCAAATTCAATACCTCACGCAGCGAAAGCGGAAGCCCCGAAGAGGAAAAAAAAGCAGTTCAGCCGGTGAGGGTTGAAAAAAAAGTGGGACGTAACGATCCTTGCCCATGCGGTAGTGGAAAAAAATTCAAACAATGTCATGGTATTAATGCTGAGTAACAAGGCGCATGGAATCAAAAAAGAAATATAATCCCATAAAATTGGCTTTGAGCAGGATGTTTCTGACTCCTGAGTCGAAACAACCCAATAGAAAAGTCCAGGTTTGTCCATTAAGCAAAGCTAAAACCATTGGAGTAACCTTTGTGGTTTTAAATCCCAATGAAATGGAACTAATCAAGAAGTTTTTAAAACAATTGACTGGCTTAGGGATTAACACATTTGCACTTGGATACATTCCAGAAAAAAAACCAAACGATTTTTACTTAAGTGAAAAGTCGTGCAACTTTTTTTACGACAAGGAGTTGGATTGGGTTCTGAGGCCAAATAATCCATCAGCCGTTGAATTTCAAAATACTACTTTTGACATCTTGATTGATATTGGAAGCTTTTCCTATTATCCGATGCAGCACCTTCTGTATGCTTCAAAAGCTAAATTTAAAGTAGGCAGGTTCGAAGAAAGCGGACCTTTTGACTTTATGCTAAATATTGAACAGAAAAAGGGGCTCGAATATTATTTTAGCCAAGTAATTCATTACCTATCACAATTTAATTAATCTGATTACCAATGATAGATTTAAGTCAATTTAAAGGTACCGGTGTAGCATTAATAACACCTTTTCGGGCCGATGGCAGTGTTGATTTTAGCGCGTTAGAAAAACTTATCAATTTCCAGGTTAAAAGCGGGACCAATTATTTAGTAGCGCTCGGAACCACCAGCGAAGCAGCAACACTTTCTATTGATGAAAAACAGGCAATTGTTGACTTTATCATTGAGGTAAATAACAAACGTCTTCCTTTGGTAGTTGGATGTGGTAGCAATAATACCCGTGAACTCATTGACATTGTTCGGAAGCTTGAAAAACCGGGTGTTAACGGGGTATTATCGGTAGCCCCTTATTATAACAAGCCCAACCAAGAAGGATTGTATCAGCATTTTAAATCATTGGCCAATGCCACAGCCCTTCCGATTATTTTGTACAATGTACCCGGACGTACCTCGGTAAATATTAATGCTGAAACCACGATTAAGTTAGCCAAGGATCAAAAAAATATTGTTGCCATTAAGGAGGCTTCTGGCAATTTTGAACAAGCTATGAATTTGGTGAAGAACAAACCCAACGGTTTTTTAGTTTTATCAGGGGATGATGCTACTGCACTTCCCTTGATTGCATTGGGCTTTGATGGCGTTATTTCAGTAGTTGCCAACGCTTTTCCATCGGAATTCTCAAAATTGGTACAGTTAAGTTTGAATGGTGATTTTGAACAGGCCCGTGTATTGCATTACAGGCTTATCGACATTATCCATACCTTATTTGAGGAAGGAAACCCTGCCGGAGTTAAAGCCTACTTACATTGCAAAAACATGATTGAAGATAGTTTGCGGTTGCCATTGGTGCCAGTTAGTGCAAATCTTATGGCGAAAATTAAAGATAAAAATTCCAGATTCTAGGCATGGGATAACATTTATAAAAAAGGGCTGTTTCATTGAGTTTGAAAAACAGCCCTTTTTTATAGTCATTACTTGGGTTTACGCATGTATCCAAACCTGATTGTCTTTAATCCTCCGGACGTGGGTTCTATTAATGTTATATTTCCGCGAAACATCACCCATAGAATACCCTTCTTCCAGCATCCTTCGGATATCACGCACATCATCACGGTTGATGCCTTCCCATTCCAAATTGGTGTAATTATTATTCATCTCATTCCCGTCCTTATGCCTGACCCTGCGCCTTCCGTTACCCGGAACAGAAAGAAATGCATTTGCAACAAGAACCGCTACTTTTACTGATCTATACTTTCCTTCCGTACTACAAATCCTTACACAAGCTTTGTCCGGGTCAATGGTAAGAATTCTCTCAGAAAACCTACCACTTTTCAATCTACGTAAGTATTTTACACTCCCTCTATTGGAAACATAATAACCTTCGTAGTTTTCAATTTCTTTGAATACTTCTTTCATATAAATACTTTGCTTTAGTAAATGTCCAATGAAACAAATATAAAAAAAAAAGCTTAAGAACCAAGCATTTTTATAAATTCTTCTTCAGTAATAACGGGAATACCTAAATCAGTAGCCTTCTTGAGTTTATTGGGGCCAATGTTTTCGCCTGCCAATAAGTAATCGGTCAGCTTTGAGATGGATGAAACTGCTTTACCCCCGTTAGCCTCTATTACCGATTTAATTTCTTCACGGCTAAAGTGTTGAAGTTTTCCGCTGGCAATGATCGATAATCCGGCCAATTTTGTTGACAACAGTTCCTGTTTCTCCATTTCAAACTGCAAGCCATGATGCTTCAATTTTGTCAACAAATTGATACTTTCGGTATCAGAAAAGTAGGTCAAAACACTGGAGGCAATTTTATCGCCAATCTCTTCTACTTGAATCAACTCCTCGTAAGTAGCTCTCCCTAACGCTTCCATGTTACCAAAAGCTTTGGCCAGGTTTTTTGCCATCGTTGCTCCCACATGCCTGATACCCAAACCAAACAGCAACCGTTCAAAAGGAACACTTTTAGATTGCTGTATGCTGTTGATAATGTTCGATGCAGATTTATCTGCCATCCGTTCCAATGGCAACAATTGTTCCTTGATCAAACCATACAAATCGGCCACGTTTTTAATTAATTGGTTCGAATAAAGAAGTTCAATGGTCTCTTCCCCCAAACTATCTATATTCATGGCTTTCCGGCTGATAAAATGTACAATCTTACCTTTTATCTGAGTTGGGCATCCTTTTTCATTCGGACAGTAATAAGCGGCTTCACCCTCATTCCGTACCAATTCGGTGGCACATTCGGGACAATGTGAAATAAACCGCACTCTTTCTGACTCCGGAAGCCTGCCTTCGGTTTTCACCCCTACGATTTTAGGAATAATCTCCCCTCCTTTCTCCACCAAAACCATATCGTTTAAATGCAAATCAAGCATAGATATAATGTCGGCATTGTGTAAAGAGGCCCGTTTCACAGTGGTTCCTGCCAGAAAAACCGGCTCCAGGTTTGCTACCGGGGTAATGGCCCCGGTCCGCCCTACCTGAAAATCGACACCTTTTAGCCGGGTAACTGCCTGTTCTGCCTTAAACTTATAGGAAATGGCCCACCGGGGCGATTTGGCTGTAAATCCCAGTTCACGTTGCTGCGAAATGGAATCCACTTTTATAACAATCCCATCAATATCAAAAGGCAGGTCCTTCCTATCTTTATCCCACCGGGTAATAAAAGCAAATACTTCATCAATGTTTTTGCAGATTTTATTTTCCTCTGGGATTTTAAACCCCCAGGCTTTGCCATATTGCAGGTTTTCAAAATGGGAATCCGATGGCAGTTCTTCTCCAAGGAGGTAATACAAATAGCAATCCAGAGGCCGTTTAGCGACCAAAGCCGAATTTTGAATTTTTAAGGAGCCCGAAGCGGCATTGCGCGGATTTGCAAACAGGTTTTCGCCGGCTTCATCACGTTCCTGATTTAATTGCTTGAACCCTTTGTGGGGAAGGAAAACTTCGCCACGGATTTCAAATTGTTTGGGGAAACCTGTTCCCGCCAATGTTAACGGAATAGATTTAATGGTCCGGACATTATTGGTGACATCATCGCCTTGTTCGCCGTCACCCCTGGTTAAAGCATATTTTAACCGGCCGTTTTCGTAAGTCAGGCTAATGGAGGCCCCGTCGTACTTCAGTTCACAGACATATTGATAAGGGGCGTTTAACCCTTTGGAAACTCTTTGATCGAATTCACGGATATCTGCCTCATTGTAAGTATTCCCCAACGACAACATAGGATATTTATGTTTCACTTGCAGGAAATTCTGGTTGCTGTCGTTGCCAACCCTTTGTGAAGGGGAGTTTGGGTCAAAAAATACGGGGTGCTCCTTCTCCAGTTGAATCAACTCAGCCATCAGGGTGTCGTATTCAAAATCGGAAATCTCAGGCGCCGATAATACATAATATTGATAATTGTGGTGGTTCAGCGCTTTCCGCAACTTCTCAATTCTTTCTTCCATAAGTAAGTTTATTTGCAACTAAAATAGAGAAAAACCATTGAATTTAATGAATAAAATACTGTTTTTAGTTCTCTGGGTATCAACAGTCAAAGCAATGTTTTATGCAATTAGGGGCATGTAATTAACAATAAGTTGATAAAAAAATGACGAACCTGGGCTTGGAACCATTCAGAAATGAATTACATTTGCCCCGCAATGGTTCCTGAAGGCCAACACCCGAAGGATGAAAAGGGAATGCCGTGCAATTCGGCAACAGTACCCGCTGCTGTAAGCTCTTTAAACTTTTATCGAATACCTTTGCCACTGCCCCGATACTCGGGGTGGGAAGGCCCGGTAAAAGGGAGTAAGTCAGAAGACCTGCCTGAGCAACACAATGCCTTAGCTTTCGGGAAAAAAAGCGTTTGGTGCTGCTTTAAATCGGTAGCTTCATTCATTTATCCGTAAGTAAAGGTTGATTTTTTAATTATTAACTTATTAATCAACTTTTTATGAAAAAAAATTATGCTTTATTGTTGTGGTTTGCAGGTGCTTTTGGAGCTTTAAATGTTCAGGCTCAATTGGTAGCCACCATGGACGATCTGTCTCTTGAACCTGAGAGTTATTGGAATGGCAGTGATGGCAGTGGCAACTTTACCAGTGGGCCTGTCACTTTTAAGAATCAGTATAATGCCGAGTATTTTTTTTGGAGCGGATTTGCTTATTCAAATGTTACTGACAACACCACGGTTGGCTATGCAAATCAATACAGTTCCATTGCCGGCAAAGGGGCTTTGGAATCGGAAAACTACGCCATTGGGTATATTATGGTGGCCGATACCATCACCTTTGATAAACCGGCAGATATGTATGGGATGTTTGTTACTAATAGCACGTATGCAGCATTGAGCATGAAAAACGGCGACGACTATTCAAAAAAATTCGGTGGCGAAACAGGGAACGACGAGGATTGGTTCAAGCTCACCGTTAAAGGCTGGAATACTGCTAACCAATTGACCGGAACGGTTGAGTTTTATTTGGCCGATTACCGTTTTTCTGACAATGTTCAGGATTACATCCTCAGTGATTGGGCTTGGGTTGACCTGACCCCGCTTAAAAACAACTCCCTGTTGACTTTTGAACTGTCATCGACCGATAACGGAGACTGGGGAATGAACACACCCGCCTATTTCTGCGCCGACCAGATCACTGTTAAAGATTTAACCTCTATCACATTCCGGGTTGATGACGGCACCAGCACGATTGATGGTGCTTTGGTTGAATTAGATGGATTGCCCCTTACCACCGATATCAATGGTGAGGTAACTTTTCAAAATGTCTCACCTACCACACAAATGGTGGTAAAAGCATCTAAAGAGGGATATGTCTCCTACGAAACTGAAATTAACGGCTTCTTTACATCTTCATTTGCCATAAGCCTTTTGGCAGACGATGTGAATGAGCAGTTACAAATCCAGGCTCAAATTTCGCCAAACCCGGCCCAAGAACAGGTTCTTGTGAGTTGTACCAGTGAAATTCAAAGAATTAGGATTATAAATATGGCGGGCCAGTCGGTAATTAACCTTTATTGTAATGAAAGTATGGAACAAAAAGTATCGATAAACCAACTGGAACGCGGGGTTTACCTGATGGAAGTTGAAACCCGCAACGGTAAAAGCATGCAAAAAATGATGAAACAATAATGATTTTCTGACGGTGACTGTAAAGGGTGCTCCTCAATATTTGGAGTGCCCTTTCTTTTTTAAAGTACCTTAAAACTGCAAGTTGTGCAGTGTGGCTATTTTAAAGATATATATTTACATCACATGGTTTAGTGAAGCCGCGACTAATTATTTCATTTTACTTCTGTCCTAAGTTCAGTTTTGAATTAGAAATATTCTGCAAATGCAGAACAAAAGCAGATCATGTTTTTATTTTCAAGTATTTATTGCAAAGGTAATACAACTCTCCCGGGTCGATGGGTTTTGCCAGAACGGCTTTCATTCCAATGCTCAGATACAGTTCTTTATCTTCGGGCATGGCATAGGCGGTTTGGGCAATAATTATGGCCAATGGAAAACTATTCAGTATCTTCTTTGATGCATCAATACCATTCATCTCGGGCATCCGTATATCCATTAAAACTAAATCAATATGGGGATCCGATTGATACATGGCAACCGCTTCGGCACCGTTCTCGGCCCTTAGCACTTTGGCATGGGTTTTCGATAAAATGCCCTGCAGCAGAATGTAATTGGTTATCTCATCTTCAGCAATCAAAATGGTTTTTCCTCCCCAGTCAGGGGTATCGTAGATAGGAGCCTGGGGAACAAAGGCTGTCTTTACCTCAGCCCTTTTTAAAGGTATATTAAAGTAATAATCCGGCCTTCCTGGGACCAATTCCTCCGACCACAATTTGCCACCCAACATTTCAATGATATTTTTTGCAATAATCAAAGAAATACCTACAGACTCCTCAATTTCAGAGAAACTTATCTGTACCAGGGAGTCTTCCTGTTTCAGTTTGGTCAATAATCTTTCTGAAATAATGCTGTTATCATTCTTCAAATAAAAGAAGATGCTGTTTTCATGAACAATGTATCCAAAGAAAACATTTTCCGCGGTGGAGAAACGCAACGTACTGTTAAATAAATTCTTAAACACTTGCCGCAGCCGGTAAGGATCGGTAATAATAAAATATTCATCTTCGATAGAGCCGATGGTATAACTAATGTTCAGATGCTCTTTTCCTAACTGGTTCCGTTTGCTCAATGAGTATAAATAGGCATCTTTTACTACTTCGTTAAGATTAAAATCGCTGAATTTTAAGTGTATCTGCCCTGATTCAATACGCGAAAAGTCAATAATATCATCAATAATATCAATCAGGGTGTATCCATTGGACTGTATCATGTCAATAATCTCCACCCTCTGGTCGATAGTCAAATCAGCATCGGCCAACAAATCGCTGAAACCAATGATGGAATTCATCGGTGTCCGGATTTCATGGCTCATGTTTGCTAAAAAGGTCGATTTTATCCGGTCCGATTCTTCTGCTTTTTCTTTTGCCTGTGCCAGCTCCTGTTCAACCATAAAATGCCGTGTAATATCGTGCGATATTCCTACCAAACCAAAAACATTTCCTTTGGGATCCAATAAAGGAATCTTTGTATCTTCAAACCTCACACGTTCCCCGTTTCGCCATTGATCCCATTCGCTACCTTCCCAAATAACGCCCTCATCAAAAACAATCCGGTCTGTTTTAAGGTATTTCTCGGCACGCTCCGCGCCAAAAATTTCCAGATCAGATTTTCCTACAATCTCATTTAAGGTTTTTCCGGTAAACTCAAGGAATACCCGATTTGCCCCAAGATACTGGCTTTTCCTGTTTTTATAAAATATCAAATCGGGAAGGGAATCAACAACGGAACGGAACAGCAATTCGGTAGATAACGATTTAAAATGCAAATCGCCTTCAACGACCGGGTTTATCAATAAGGTAATAAATAACAACTCGTTACTACCTGTTAAACGAATGGGATATTTCACCATCCATTTCTGGTAATTGACCGACTTCATGGTAAATGAAACCTCGTTGATGACCATCTGCGTTGGTTGATTCATTAACCTTTCATCGGAACTGATTAATAATTCTGTAAAGTGTCCGTCAAAGACATCGCTCAATGCCAACGGATCTGGCATTGAATCTTGCTTAAGGGCATATTCAAGAAAATCGTTGCTGGTGAGTTTAAAATTCCCGTATGAATCATTAATAAAAAGCCAAATGGGACTTTGTTCGAGAATATTTTTAATAAATGGGTTTTGTAAATCGATGATAATGGGGGTAATGTTTTGCTTCTGGAGTTCTTCAATATATTCTTTTGTTGAAAGGCTGACCTCTTTCATTAACAACCGATTCCAAACAAAAAGAGCAAGAATTACTAAAATCAGTATAACAACAATAACAAGTAAAAAAATATGGCTAACTATTTTCACCGGCTTAACAATGGGAATGCTATCGAAATAGGTATTCTCTAGCTCCTTGAACCGATTATTCTCAATCATTTTTTTAATATTTGCCTGAACAGATTGGATTAGCCCGGTTTGAGTTTCAGGTACCACAACACCAAAATGCTCCGATACAAAGGGTGTTTCAATCACGTCAATGTTCTTGTATTTTTTTTCCTTAACAATCTTCGAGCCCACATAATAAGGAACAATGGCACAATCGTTAATACCTGATGCTAATAACTCCATCACCTTTTCATAAGAGGATACGGTTAAAATAAAAGAGGCTTTGTTGCCATATAAAACCCGGTATGGCAGATCATTTTTAAGTACAATGATTTTGCTGTGATACAAATCGGATAGTGATTGGATTGGCGTATTGGTGCGTACAAACACATAATAATTAATAATATGCGGGACGGGAATAAACCGGAAACCTTTGGGAACGGATGATTCAGAAAGAAAACCCAACTGATCTACTGCTTCCTTTTTTAAAATGGAATCGGAGTATTTTGCAAATTCCAGGGGGTTTTGTAAAAGTTCATTAAGCAATGAAGGTACAAACCCATTTACCTCGTTCTCATTCTCATAAAAAAAATAGGGTGCTGAAAGTTTTGGCACATATATTTTCATGGTATTTTGAGCAAAACCTGCATCAACAAATAACGAGATTAAAACAAGGAGTGAAAAAATTATCCGCATAAGTTTACCTAATTAAAGGTTTTGGAAGTAATTCAACTTAAACAAATTTAACAAAAAAAGCCCACTATCAAAACAAACCTCCGACGAAAATCGGAAAACGGAGACGGGAAACGGGACTACGGTTTTAGAACGAACCTTCAGGTGCGTTTTTTAGGGGGAGAATAACAGGCTGCGGCCATTATCCTTTTTTATAAATTTTGCCGAAAAATCTAAAAATATCATCCACAAGTAATTCAGGTTTTTCTATGGCAGGAAAGTGTCCCCCTTCAGTAAAATCAGTCCAGTGTTGGATGTTAAAACCTCTTTCAATATATTTTCGTGGGGGAAATGGCTCTTCAAATTTAAATCGTGCAATTCCAACAGGAATATCAATAAATAATTTCCCTCCCAATATTAATGGGGATTTTCTATTTTCATTATACAGTCTGATTGAGGAATGTATAGTTTCAGTAACCCAATAAAGCATCACATTAGCTAATAGTTCATCTTTTGTAAAGACGTTCCCGATATTCCCCCTACATTCTGCCCATCCATACATTTTTTCTATGATCCAGGCACATAAGCCAATCGGTGAATCATTGAGCCCATAAGCCAAAGTAAGTGGTTTCGTTTTTTGTTGATGAGAATACCCGCCCTCTCTAAAATACCATTCATCCTCTGCTTTTATAAACTCGCTTTCCTCTTTGGTAAATATTTCTCCATCAGCCAATTCGGGGCGATAATTACCAGGAATATAATTTAGGTGCATCCCTATAACATTATCAGGATATTTCAAGGAAATAAATGCTGAAACCCCAGCCCCAAAGTCACCACCTTGTACACCAAACTTTTCATATCCAAGTTCCTGCATAAGCTTAAACCATATATCGGCCATTAAGGAAACATTGCATCCTGTATGATTTAGTTTTTGAGAAAATCCAAACCCTAACATTGATGGTATTACCAAATCAAAAGAGCGTTTGCTGTTCCCTGTTAAAATGGGTATTAATTTCATCATTTCAAGAAATGAGCCAGGCCAACCGTGTGTCATTATTAAAGGAATAGACTCTTCTCCTTTGCCTTTTATATGAAGAAAATGAACTTTGTACCCATCAATATTGGCAATGAAGTTTTCATATTTATTTATTTCCTTTTCAGTTTTTCTCCAATCAAAATCGTTGAGCCAATAATCAGCCAGCTCTTTCATGTAAGATAAACTTGCACCATAAGTCCAATCGGAACCTTCTATTTCGTCTGGCCACCTGGTATTCTTTACTCTTGATTTTAAGCCATCTACAATATTTTGTTCAATGTTAACTTCAAATCTTTTTATCATAACTCTCTCTTTTTTCGACATGTTAACCAACGGTGGCTATAAGCTCCGTTTGGCATTCAAAATACATCCATTTCAATCTGTTATTAAATTTCATAAGTTGCACAACTTGAAAAATCCGTAATGCAGGCCAAATGTCATTTATATCAACATGTTGCCATCTGGGGCATGTTACTTGATAATACAAAATCGAGCTACATAATTTTTATTTGAAAGATGGATATGAATTATGTAAATCCCATCTTTATAATCAGAAACATTTAATCTTAATTCTGATTTATTAATTATTCCCGAGTATATTATTTGACCTAATGCATCCAGAATTGTAATGCTATTAATTATATCATTTTGAGCCGATTCAATAGTTAGGTTATCATTCGCGGGTACAGGATAGATTTTAAAATCTCTATTCTGGATATTTACTATACCAACAGTGGGCGAATAAAAATAACTTCCGTATGAAATCTGGTTTTCATATATTGTTACATTAATGCTTAACGGTGCAGCCCAACCAGTAATGCTTTTGAAATTAACTGTATGCAGACCAATTGCCAAATTATTCACCGTTGTGCCGCTATTCTGCCAAATCCCGTCATCAACGTTCCATTGTGCACCCGCACCCACAGCCTCACCCGGCAACAATGCCACTTGTAACGAACCTGAAGGAACATAAACAGCATTAATTATTAATTCAGCTTCTTGCTGATTTATTGGCGGATTCCCTGAATAAAGCCAAAAATTAATATGAAGCCTTTCATTTCCTGCTGGCGGATTGTTATTTCCGGTATAAGTCCATTGGTTAATCAAGGAATCTGAAGATGGTAAAGATTCAGAATATCCATGGTAGCTTTGAAAAAAAATATTACTGCTATTCCATATAAATTTATGTGTAGAGTAATCGCTGGATAAGTTTAACGGAAAACTTTCCTGATTGCTGCTATTATATGGCGGGGGTTGTACTGTAAACCATCCATCAACATTTGAAGAATTGCCCCATCTTGAGAATTCAATATCTATTTCTCTATTATCGTTTTCATAAGTAAATAACCCAACAACGATATTTGGATCATAATTTTCAACATTACTTGCAACGTAAAACCTGTATCCGCCATAACCAAATGACTGCTGCGCATAAATTTCAGCACAGTACCAAGAGCTTCCGGCTTTTCGTATTTTTAAATGTAAATAGCCGTTCGCGTCAACCCAAACGCTATTAGAGCTATTCGACCAATTATTTGGGCCTGGACCACCTGTACCACTCCTGATATTCCAATTAATTCCTGCAAACTGAATCGTGGTTTGTGCAATTAAAAATTTTATCAAGAAAAAAAAGAAAATCAAAGCAATTAATTTAATCTTTCCCATAATTGATTGTTTTATTACCCTTGCAGGCAATGTCGCCTATGCCCTGTGCGGGATTAGATACCGGTTCCCTAACAGTTTACGCCGACTTTTTTACGAGCTACGAACGCTCGTAAACCGATGAAACCCGCATGCACTATACCATACTGGCGGCTGGTGTTATTTGTCGTTATTTTCAATTTCTTTCCACTTATCTTTTATTTTCGTCTCGCCATCGAAATAGCTTACCTGCGAACCTTTATTGAAAATCTCAAATGACGGAGCAATCAAAATTTTGTCAGAATCAGGGTATTCAACCACATCGTATCCAATATAAGTTCTAACATCTATGTAAACACATGGCTCCGTTGTGTGATTATAAAGTTGGTGTGCACCTGTTTCCCCCTTTTCAAAAAATATCAAATCCCCACAATTTACAATTTCTAATCCATTGGGGGTTCTCAAAGTAGCAGAGCCAGAAATTATCAAAAATAGTTCTTCTGCGTACCTATGAAAATGAAATGGAGCAGAATATTGGTCCGGATTTAACTGTCTTAAATCAAAGTTCAGGTTTTCAGGATTTACTCCTTTATTAATTCTTGAAACATCTGTAAATATCCTGTAATTATCAATCTTATTCGGACTCTCTTGAAATTTCCTTTGGTCAGATTTTAAAATTGTTGCCATATTTCAATATTTTGATTTTAATCAAATCTATAGAATTGTCTCCACGTTCACCGTTTGCTGCCAACAACTCCCATGCCCAGCACGGGAGTGCATAGCCACGGCAAATATCACCCGATAAGGACCTTGCCAGTGAGTAATACGCATGCAATTTTATAAAAATAGCTATATTATTACCCGTAATAAATTATTATTTATTCACATTAATCAGTTCATTAACCTTTTCCCATGTCTTATAAATATTGTCTTCTATGTGTTTTGGTCGATAACCCTCTCGTGGTGTTCCATTTATATGATACAATCTTTCGGTTGGGATTTGAAATCCAATATTTGTTTGTGGCAATTTAAATCCCTCAATTGCTCCAAGTAATCCTGCCATTTTTGTACCGATAACTTTTGTACTCCCGATGGCATCGAAGCCTATGGCGATTCCCTCTCCCATACTCCCTGTCCAGTGCCCGACCATTATAATAACTTCCTTACTATAAATTGATTCTCGGGGGCTTACATATTCAATCCAGCTGCGTTTAATTTTATACTTGGTTTCAAAAGCTTCATGCTTTTGATAGGGCATCTCTTTTTCCACGAACCTGCCCATTATTGCCCGTGCAACGGCAGAATTTCCGCCACTTGGGGTTTCTGTTAAATCTATGATTAATCTGGAAGTATTATGTAAACTGTCAATTGCTGCATCGAATGCCAAAATCAGATCATTGTCAAATAATGAATTATTTATTTTTATGTATCCGGTATTGCTTTTAATTGTTTTAAATTCAAGCAAATTTAACGATTGATTGGACATTTTGAATTCATCAGGAAAGTAATCTTTTTCAACCCCTTTTTCTAATACTGTAATTACCCTCTTTTTATCATGAGTTCCTGCAAACATCATATTTAGTGCATACTCATACATATCATCGTTGTAAAAACTGGTAAACTTGGGAAGGAAATTGGGAAGAATACTGTCTATTTTTTCTTCGTTGAATTTAACTACTTGTAATCCAGGTTTTAGCCCGCTCAGTTCGGAAGGATAATTTTTCCGGATATCAGTGATGAAATAACCATTGTCTTTCCTTTGAACAAAAATATCGGACCCCGATGGTATGATTTTGTTTGATGAGTTTAGATTTGTATTTAATGATATGTGTCCGTTGTGTAACTCATTAATAATGGTCTCGAGAAGCTTGATAAATTCATCCCGGTTTTGAATTGTATCTGCCATTGGTCGATATATTTCTTTGACTTTATCCCAATCAATCCCCTGAATCTCAAGATAGGCATGGTTGTCCTTTACATCTGTCCAAAATTCAGAAAAGTCTTTTTGAAAATTTGTTTGACCGAAAACGAATGTTGAAATAAATAATATTAAAATTGTCAATAGTTTCATGTTTGCCTCTTTTAAAATTCTGCTTTTTCTCTTATTATTAATATTTTATGTTGTGTTTAGCTATTAACAAATTAATCAAGCTTTTCAAATGTCAACTCTTGGGCTCCGAACTTCCAAATATTATCACCAAGCATTTTTAATAAATTCATGTCTTCTTCAAAAACCTTTGCAAAAATATTACAACAATCAAGCCCTTTGCCTTCACCATAATAAATTCCCATGCAATTTGATGTCTTGGTTCTCTTTGGTTTTAGTGGCCCAAATACAACTTCACCCGGTTCAGTAAAAACTGATGCGTTTTCTTGTATTATGTCAAGTTGTGGAGTATTGTCTATCCAGATTTCTTGCCCCGAGACCCTGGCATGAAAAAACATTCTTGTAAACGGGAGCAACTTTGCAAATGCATTGCTAGTTACGGGTGCTTCTTCAAGGTAGAATTTAAAACGAATAATTTTATTGTCTTGAGTCTTAATTATAAATCCTCTCATAATCTCTTTTAATTTAATTGTTAATAAAATATCGTGTTTTCAAGGTTGCATACAACATTCCGCACTCATGTCCAGAGCGGGACTGCGTGGCGGTGTCTTTGCCGCCCCGATGAAAACCTATCAACGGATGCTGCACCTTGCAAACCCTTTGAATCTACCGAAGGGGGCTCAGCGAGGCTAAACCCACTTTGGGTATGGGCCAACTGTTGTTACGGGCAGGCTATTTATTTAATACTTTCTTAATTTCATCAATAAATAAGACCATTTCATCTAACATTAATTCGACTTCTGCCTTAGAAAAATCAATAAATGCATCATAATCTCCCTTTGTCCGATTTTGAAAAGCATTACGTAAAATTTTCCCGAATTTTGAATCCAATCTTTTTGAAGCTATAAACTCTTTATTGAACCAGCCAATTAATTGTGCATGCTTCGATGTCTCAAATTTATTTTCCAATGCCAAAGCTGTCAAAGCATAATACATTCCGTAATAGATACGATTAACTGCAATCACCAATTTATTACTGGACAAAAGGAACCGGGCTAATTCAATTGTATCATTAGCTTGTTGTAAGCGGTATTTAACCAAAGAATCCCTATCTTTTTCATCAATCATGCGTGTAATCCATTTGAAATTGCATTAACATAAATTGGCTGTTTTCCGCGCAATGTAGTCAATTCAGGCTCTCCAATAATATGAGTATCTGTGATTATGTTATATTTTAAATCGATCTCGTAACATATATCAGAAATTTCCCTTTCAGTTTTCCAGTCAGCCTTTTGTTTTAAAATCACTAAAATATCATAATCAGAATCCTTATGAGCTTTACCATAAGCCTGAGATCCAAAAAGCACAATATCTTTTAAATTATCTGAAAATCTTGCTCTTAGCAGATAACTTAAATCCTTTAATACAGTTTTCTTATTAACTCTCATCGCGAAATTTTAATCAAAGATAATTAATACGATTGAATTTAACTTATCAAAGTTGCCACGCACACAGCTTGCCCATAACGGTCGGCGATATTGTGTCGTGCGGGAATACGGACAATTTCCTATCAGTTTACACCGATTGTTTTTACGAGCTACAAACTTTCGGAAACCACTGAAACCGGCATGTTTTATGACCCGTTGTTGGGC
>Ga0154429_1109_pt1 | contig 25747 bp, 20 predicted proteins | sample RifGroC2_FD_115933 | JGI IMG/M metagenome (GOLD analysis project Ga0154429, IMG submission 115933) | Bacteroidetes bacterium GWC2_40_13
TATCAATCTCCCCGCAAATACAAAAATGCTGAAAATTTCTTAACCCCGAAGAATTCGAATAATTTTATAGAAGTAGGAGGTTTAAATTCTAGAGGTAAATTTACATCTTCGACGATTGAAGCGGCTACAAAATCAGTAAAAAACCTTAGAATAGTTGGGAAAGCTATTGGAGAATTTGCTGGCCCATTGTCTGACGTATTAGATATTGCTTCTGCTCTCCAAGGCAAACAAACTCCTTTTGCTATCATTAACCCAATTTCCTTTATTTTAGATGAACAATTAAACCAACTTGATCGACAATTATTTGAAAAGGTTGTTTCAAATGGCTATAAAGATGTTAAGAGTTTCATGGAATCAAGTCCAAGTATGTTTGAAGGAATGAATCTTATCTATGTAAATAAAGATGAAATGGAGAAAATAGCTTCTGGAGAAATTAATAATTATAAACAATTAGGAACGGCATACAGAAATGAAGATATGGGTTATTCTGTATTAGTAAACGAAGGAAAAGATTACAACTTTTCATTTTATGCAGCATTCAATATATCAAAATAAATAATAATATGAAACGCTTTTTGCTTTTTGCTTTATTGCTTTTAGTTTTTTTAACAGGATGTAGAAATGGAAGTTCTAATTCGTATCGAAAAGGATTAGCATTATATGACAACAATAATTATTATGGCGCTATCAATATGTTTTCGAAAGCAATCCGGTTGGATTCAAGCAACCTAATGGCTTATTCTTACAGAGGGAATGCTTGGCAGAAACTTGAAATGTATAATGCAGCGGCACATGATTTTTCATTGGTTGTAAAAAAAGACCCGAATAATATCCGTGCGCTGATTAATTTGGGTGATTGTTATTTCAAGCTTGGAAATGTTGATAGTGCATTGAATGCTTTTAATACTGCCTATTCTGTTGATAATGAATTTGAATTGATTAACTACAATTTAGGGGTGTGTTATTTTGAAAATGGAGAATATGAAAAAGCTCTTGAGCATTTCAATAAGGAATATGAGCTTGATGATAATAATGTTGAAAATATATTTTATATAGCTCATACTTTAGGTTTATTAGGTAATCTGGATGCTTCGATTAAAACTGCAACAAATGGTTTAGCCAAAAAGGAATTAGCTGAAGGATATTTTATAAGAGGATGTGTTTATTTTAGTATGAGTGATTATAACTCTGCATTGTTCGATCAAAATAAGGCAATCGAAATGAATCCAAACGATCCAGAATTTTATATTAAGCGAAGTGCAATATTTGGTATAAATAAGGAATATGAAAAAGCATTAATTGATTGTGAAAAAGCATTAGAATTAGATTCCAATTTTATTGATGCTTATAAAACAAGAATATTAATTAATAAAGAATTAGGAAATTACGAGAAAGTAAAAATTGACTCCTTAAAAATTGAGCAACTTTTGATGCATAATTAAAATTAGATTTTTTTTAAATTAATTCAAAGGTTCTTTGAAATAGCTTATAGGCTTACAGTACCGCCACCAACCGTTTACTCAAGCACGATAGCAACCAAACCTTACCCGATTACACCTACGATGCCCACGGTAATATACTTACCATGCCCCATTTACAGGCATTAAGCTGGGACTATAAAGACCAATTACAAAATGTTGAGCTTGATGCCTCAGGTAATAAAGCTTATTATATTTACGATGCTGGAGGCCAGCGTGTAAGAAAGGTAATTGAGAAAGGAAATATAGTAGAGGAACGCTATTATTTGGGCGATTACGAACTTTACCGCAAAACTACCAATGGCACGTTAGATTTTGAACGTAAAACGATTCATATTTCCGACGATAAGAAAAAGATAGCTTTACTGGAAACCAAAAGCGGAGAAACCGAGGTTGTACGTTACCAATACGATAACCACTTAGGAAGTGCCAGTTTAGAATTGGATGAGAGTGCAAATATTATTAGTTATGAAGAATACCACCCATTCGGTACCACCAGCTACCGAAGTGGCCGCAGTGAAACCGAAACCAGCCTGAAAAGATATAAATATGTAGGTAAGGAAAGAGACGAAGAAACAGGTTTATATTATTACGGCGCTAGGTACTACGCCGCCTGGTTGTGACGTTTTGTAAGTGTGGATCCGCTACAGCATGATTACCCGTAGATTTCCCTCATCAATATGATTCTTATTTGTAATTTGATTGTAAAAGTTAAAATATATGATTCAAGGTTCAATAACTCTTTATTTTTCCACCTGTATCTTTAAATCTTTCCAGTCTTACTCTTTGTAAATCAGCAACTCACGAATTTAATTCTATCTGAAATACAGTTTTGCCATAAAATGTTTGTTTACGGACACCAGATTTTATCTGTATTTGAACTTAGGGATTTACTTTTTTACTATTCGAACATGCATAATAAAAACTGTCACCCTATTGATTTAGTTTCTTCAAAGATAAGAAATCCGCATCGAAAGATTTTGATACACGTGTATTTTCATGTAATTATGTAAACTATGATAAAAGCTTAAAATTTTTGTAATTAAGCACTTAAGTTCATGGAAGTTTATTGCAGAACAAAAAGAAGAGACTTTTGAGAGCCTCTCATGGGACTCGAACCCACGACCTGCTCATTACGAATGAGCTGCTCTACCAGCTGAGCTAAAGAGGCTTATTACTGAACCTGATTTATTTGGTAGGGCTCCATATTCCTGAGAAAGCCCCTTCAAATTCCGCCGAAATTTAGGATATTTTCAGTGAATTGATCCTATGTTCTAAAAAAATGATGCTTTTTTTAGCCGAATTAAATTAATATTTCTATGTTTACCACCATCGGAAATCACCTAAAATGAACAACAATGAACTACCTGTTATTTGACGATGTCACTTGGGAACAGATGCTCCCGCTCACGTTTACAAGGCCGGTATCTGAAATAAGGTTGGGGATTCTCACCATTAAAGAGAAGTGGGAAAAATACCTGCAAGCTACCTGCTCATATGTAACCAGAGATTATCTTCAGAAAAAATTCCTAAAAGAAATTGAAGACGATAACCTGTTAATCAATAGTTCGTTCATTCCCACGGCTGAATTACTTTCCGAGATTGAAAACCTGGAGATGGGACAGGCGCTCACATGTGGAGAGGTCATTTGTGCTTTGCGCGTCAACCGGGAGCAGGCGGAAACATTCAACCCCCTTTCCGGGTTTAAGGGATCAATTATCTCGTCTATTTCCGATTGCATCAAAATTAACCATCCCTGGGATATTTTCCGTATGAACGGCGACGGGATAGAACACGATTTTAAATTGATCACCAAAAGCCGCAAATCGCAGATGCTCAGTAAAACCAACAATGTGATTGGCGACCATGAGATATTTATTGAACGGGGGGCTGTGGTTGAATATGCCACATTGAATGTTAAAAACGGCCCCATTTATATTGGCAAAGGAGCCGAAGTGATGGAAAATTCGGCTATCCGAGGCCCTTTTACCCTTTGTGCTCACGCTACTGTAAAAATGGGTGCAAAAATTTATGGCCCAACCACCATTGGGCCTTACTCAAAAGTTGGGGGCGAACTGAATAACGTGGTAATTTTCGGCTATTCGAACAAAGCACACGACGGTTTTTTAGGAAATTCCGTTATTGGTGAATGGTGTAACCTGGGTGCCGATACCAACAACTCGAACCTGAAAAATAATTATGCCCCGGTGAAACTTTGGAATTACCAAAGCGAACGGTTTATCGATACTGGTTTACAGTTCTGCGGTTTAATCATGGGTGACCATTCCAAAACGGGCATTAATACCATGTTTAATACCGGAACCGTGGTGGGTGTGGGTGCCAATATTTTTGGCGATGGGTTTCCCCGGAATTTCATCCCCTCGTTTTCGTGGGGAGGTTCGCATGGGTTTGCCGAATGCCGTATAGACACGGCTTTTGAAATTGCCCTGCGCGTGATGGAACGCCGCGAAATAGCTTTCGACGAAGTGGAAAAGAAAATCATGAGCCAGGTTTTTGAGATGACAGCCAAGTATCGGGAATCGTATCATAAATAGCAGCATCTTCGTTTCATAATATGGATTAAGATTTCATACGATGATACGAAGATGCTACGAATCAGGGAAGGTCAACGGTAAAAATCAATGTCCGTTTTAACACCTTTTCCTTTTGGCATAACTATTGACTTTGCAGCATCTGACTTTTTTTTAACGTATTAGTGACATATTGTCGCATTTTGGAGGAATATATGGAATTCATGGAAGAATTTAATTTAGATAAGATATTGGCTACAAACAGCGAGGGCAGTGATTCGGAGTTCTTTCCCATCATTTCCGACGAGGATCAGGAAAGCATCGATAAGTTCAAATTCCCGGAACTTTTGCCCATCCTTCCTTTAAGGAACATGGTTTTATTTCCTGGTGTGGTGATTCCCATTACCGTAGGGCGCGACAAATCGCTTCGGGTAATCCGCGAAGCATTTAAAAACGATAAAACCATTGGAACGGTTGCCCAAATTGATCCTACAGTAGATGAACCCAAATCGGAAGATTTATACCGACAGGGAACCGTGGCTACTATCCTGAAAATTCTTGAAATGCCCGATAATTCTACCACAGTAATTATTCAGGGGAAAAAACGGTTCAATGTTAAAGAATACCTTTCCGAAGAGCCCTATTTTACAGCCTATGTAGCCGGAATTGACGAAAAGATGCCTTACGAAGAACAAAGCGAAGAATTTGAAGCACTGGTAGGTTCTATCAAAGATTTATCGATGAAAATCATCAAACTATCCCCTAACTTACCTTCGGAGGCGGTTTTTGCCATCAAAAATATCGACAATCCCTTTTTTCTCATCAATTTTATTTGCGCCAATAGCGAATTAAAAACAGTTGCTAAACAAAGCCTGTTGCAGGAAAACGAACTTTTTGAGCGGAGTATTAAATTGTTGGAATTGCTTTCGAAAGAGATTCAGATGCTGGAACTGAAAGATGATATTCAACGAAAAGTAAAGTCGGATTTAGACAAACAGCAGCGTGAGTTCCTGTTAAATCAACAAATAAAAACCATTCAGAATGAATTGGGCGGAAACCCGGTGGACAAAGAGATTGAGGATTTAAAGGTAAAGTCAAAAAACAAAAAATGGTCTGATGAAATTGCCAAGACCTTCGAAAAAGAGACTGATAAACTTCACCGCCTGAACCCGGCTACTGGTGAATATTCGGTTCAGTTGAATTACCTGCAAACCTTGCTCGATCTCCCCTGGAACGAGTACAGTGCCGACCGCTTCGATTTAAAACTGGCAACTGAGATTCTAGATCGGGATCATTTTGGACTGGAAAAGGTGAAGGAACGCATTTTGGAACATCTGGCAGTGTTGAAACTAAAAGGTGATTTAAAATCCCCCATCCTCTGTTTGTATGGACCTCCGGGAGTTGGGAAAACTTCACTAGGCAAATCGGTTGCTGAGGCTTTAGGACGCAAATACATCCGCATGTCGCTGGGCGGGTTACACGATGAGGCTGAAATCCGTGGGCACCGGAAAACCTATATTGGGGCCATGCCCGGAAGGATCATCCAGAACATGAAAAAGGCAGGAACCTCAAATCCGGTATTTATTTTGGACGAAATTGATAAAGTAACTAAAAATATTCATGGCGATCCCGAATCGGCACTGCTCGAAGTATTGGATCCCGAACAAAACAGCACCTTCCATGATAACTTTTTAGAGGTGGATTTCGATCTTTCAAAAGTCATGTTTATTGCCACCGCAAATACCTTAAGCACAATCAGCCCTCCTTTACGCGACCGTATGGAACTGATTGATGTGAGCGGTTACATTGTGGAAGAAAAGATGGAAATTGCCAAACGTCATTTGGTTCCTAAACAGTTGAAAAACCACGGTGTTGCTGAGGATGCAGTGAATTTTGCTACCGAAACATTAGAAAGAATTATTGAAAAATATACCCGTGAATCGGGTGTCAGGGAGCTAGATAAACGTATTGCTCAGGCGTCGCGCCGTATTGCCAAGCGCATTGCTTTTAATGAACCTTTGGAAAAAACCATCCTGCCCGAACATTTGGAAGATTTTCTGGGAAAACCCATCTATACCAAGGAAATGTACGATGGGAATGAATTTGCCGGAGTGGTTACCGGGCTTGCATGGACCGCAGTGGGTGGCGATATTCTTTACATTGAAACCAGTTTAAGCCAAGGAAAAGGTAAATTGACCATCACCGGGAATTTGGGCGATGTAATGAAGGAATCGGCAGTAATTGCCTATGAAATCATTAAATCGAGGGCCGCTTTGCTCGAAATAAAAACTGAAACTTTTGATAACTGGAATGTGCATGTACATGTCCCTGAAGGCGCCATCCCCAAAGATGGCCCTTCGGCAGGTATTACCATGGTTACTTCGTTGGCTTCGGCTTTTACACAGCGAAAGGTAAAAAAAGGAATTGCCATGACCGGCGAAATCACCTTACGGGGTAAGGTTCTTCCGGTAGGGGGAATCCGTGAGAAAATTCTGGCAGCCAAACGGGCGAATATTGATGAGATTATACTTTCGGCTCAAAACGAAAAAGACATTGCCGAGATAAAACCCGATTATGTCAAGGGGTTGAAATTCCATTATGTCGATACCATTGATCAGGTATTGGCATTGGCGTTGCTAAAACAAAAAGTGTCACACCCGATGAATCTTGAACCTGAGACAAAATCAAACTAAGAAAGGTATCCCAATAAATAAAGAACCCAGAGTAGTGTTTTTATTTTACTCTGGGTTCTTTGTATAATTTGCAATCAATTATTTATTCCCGGTAATCCATTGAATGAGCTTTTTGGAATCGGGTTTTTCTTTAGGATTTAAGAAATCCACCCATTTCCCCTCCTCATCAATCATGTACTTTTGGAAATTCCACGATACTTCGGAGTCTTTTACCCCGTTTTGCGATTTTTGGGTCAACCACTGGTAAATCGGATCCATATCATCACCCTTTACCGAAATTTTGTGCATCATCGGAAAAGTGACCCCATAATTTTTTGTACAGAAGTCCCGGATTTCTTCGTTTGTTCCAGGTTCCTGTTTCAAAAAATTGTTGGCCGGAAAACCGATAATCACAAAATTATTGCCACCATATTTTTTATACAGAGCCTCTAAATCTTTGTATTGAGGCGTTAACCCGCATTTTGAGGCAGTATTCACCACCAATACTTTTTTCCCTTTTAACGAGGCCAAATCGAAAGTTTCTCCTTCCAGGGTAGTGGTTTTAAAATCGTGAAAGGTCTTGGTTTGTCCCATGCCAACCATTACAAACAATGAGAACAGTAATAAAATAAGATAGTTTTTCATTTTTTTCGCGTTTAAAATATGCTCCCTAAACAAACAACTGGAAATTCAGTTCAACACAATCATTATTTAACAAACCTGATAAAATTGCATTTTGCACAAATTAAAAGAATATATAAAACCTATTTTTATCGGATTTTCGCCATATCTTAATTTATTATTGCAAATTAATTAGCAAAACAAATTCACATTCTAATGAATTTTAGTTTATGCCCCATTAAAAATGGGGGTAGTTTAATTTTATTTAATTTTTAATTTGTTTTTACTTTCAATTCATTATATATTTGCCACTATTAATTACAATTTATCGCTAAACGGGTAATAAATGAAAAAGATTTATCTATTATTTTTAGGTTTGTTAGCATTTACCTTTCAAGCCTTTGCCAGTGAAACGGTTGCTATTGATACAGGAGCTACCGCTTGGATGCTTACTTCCACTGCTTTAGTATTGCTGATGGTTCCTGGCCTGGCCATGTTTTATGGTGGATTGGTCCGCTCAAAAAATGTGCTGGGGACCATGATGCACAGTTTTGTAGCCATGGGTGTGATGAGTGTACTTTGGGTGGCTGTAGGTTACAGCATGTCGTTTGGAAAAAATGTCCTTGGGGGCTGGTTCGGTTGGAATCCCGATTATTTTTTCCTTTCAGGGATTGATGAAACTATTACTGCAGGTGGAATTCCTGAATATGTTTTTTCCATGTTCCAGGGAAAATTCGCCATCATTACACCCGCTTTAATAGCTGGGGCATTTGCCGAAAGGGTTTCGTTCAAAGGATATATTTTATTCATTGCCATTTGGGGGATATTTATCTATAATCCATTATGCCACTGGGTTTGGGCCGAAGATGGCTTTTTGTTCAATCTGGGACCCAAAGGAGCTATTGATTTTGCCGGAGGAACCGTGGTTCATATTTCAGCCGGTGTCAGTGGTTTGGTGGCAGCCATCTATTTAGGTACCCGCCGTGGGTATCCACACCGTCAACGGAGGCCAAACAATCTGGTGATGACATTAATGGGTGCTGGACTACTCTGGGTGGGTTGGTTTGGATTTAATGCCGGAAGCAGTTTGTCGAGCGGTTTGGTTACTGCCCAGGCATTAACAGCCACACAAGCCGCCGCCGCCGCAGGAGCTATTTCCTGGATTTTGATTGAAAGCCTGCATGTGGGAAAAACCACAGCTTTGGGTTTTGTATCTGGAATCCTTGCCGGATTGGTAGCTGTTACTCCCGCGGCCGGAGTAGTTCAACCCATTGGAGCCATGGCTTTAGGGGTTATTGCTTCTATTATTTGCTACATGGCCATTATTTTAAAAGACAAACTGGGATACGATGATAGTCTGGATGCATTTGGGATTCATGGTGTGGGTGGAATTGTGGGTGCTTTGCTGCTTTCATTCTTTATCCGTGCCAGTTGGATGGCCGATGCTGCAACTCTTAGTGAGGGAGGTTGGTCAGCATTGCAACAATTCGGCATTCAGGCCACCGCTGTGGGAATAGCCATTGCATACGCCGTGGTAGGAACATTGATTATCATCTGGATTGTTGAAAAAACAGTAGGATTCAAATCCAAAACTGAGGAAGAACTCCAAGGTTTGGATCATGCTTACCATGGCGAACGTGGTTATGGAATGTTAAACCCTAACTAAAGGAGCACAATTGTATCTGTTATAGCAACTGCTTAAACTCAACTTATGCTGATTTGAAATGAGAATTGGAATATTGGAAAAATGGAGTGCCAAAAAATCAATCTCTTAAAGATTGGTTAATTCCATCTTTCCAATTCATCCCAGTCAACGGTCTCACATCTAAATTCTAATAATCTATTATCTAAATTCTAAAAAAATGAAACTAATCATAGCCATTATACGAAACAGCCAGTTGGATCAGGTACGCGAAAGCCTGATTGCTGCTGGAATCGAACGCATCACGGTAAGCCGGGTCTCAGGCCACGGACAATCTATGAAAGAAGAATTCTATCGCGGGATTAAAGTAATTCCCGGTCTCACCCCAAAAATGCGGATTGAAATTGCCGTAAACGATACTTTTGTGGATATTACCGTAGATGCCATCATCAGCGCAGCACGCACGCACAATGGACAGGATGGGGAAATTGGTGATGGAAAAATATTCATCATGCCTTTGGAAGAATGCATCCGTATCCGGACGGGGGAACGCGGTGGACAGGCGATATAAAATAAAAAAATACGAACAGTTTTTTTTAACTGTTCGTATTTTTTCATAAACTGTAAATTCTTTCGCAAATATATCTAACCTAAACTTTGGGTTAGTATAAAAACCCGAATAACCAAAGAGGGATTTTTTGAGGAGAACCTATTTCAATGTCATCGGCTGCTACGAAAGCATTGTCAATTCCGGTAATCTGTTTTTGAGTTTTATTATCCCCACCTACCTCGAATAACCAAGTCTGATTCACTAAAAAATCCCCTTGTTTTGGATATGAAAGCTGATGATTCTGGGATAGTTGATTGATAAAAAATGTTTCACGCAAATTTCCTTTATCCACAACCCCTTCAGCAAGCGCATAAATAAGATTGGGATTCTGCAGGTAAATCTTTTCGGGTTTGCTCAATTGGCTAATACCTTTGGTACTGCTATGAAGAAGTGTAAGTAAATCAGCTTTATGTAAATATTGTAGGTATTTAATAAATGTTTCGCGCGACAGGCCAACCTCTTGGCTTAATTTAAGGGTATTCGGCTTAAATGGAACCAGGGTTGTAATAATTCCCAGCAATTTTCTGATGGCAATGGTTGCATGATAATCAATGTTGTAAACAGCCGGAATATCTAATTCCAGAACAGTATTGACTACTTGGTTGATTCGTAGGTAATACCCATCCGTTCCCTCTTTAAAAAAGGGATAGTAACCAAACCGCAGGTATTCATCGTAAAGTTTAATGGGTTTTATGTTTGCAGCTATCTGATACGAAATTTCCATGACGTTGGTAACCAAATCATCCAACGTAATAGGTTGATACTGAATTTTGTAATGAAAATTAATATACTCCCTGAAGGATAATCCTTGCAAATGATAAAACAGGGCCCTCCGACTCAAGTCCCCTTCTCCTTTTACAATTTCAGTGGCAGAGGAACCTGACAAAACAAGCTTTAAATCAGGATATTGGTCGTATATATTTTTTACTTCGCGTGACCAGTTGGGATATTTATGAATCTCGTCGATGAAAAGATGTTTTCCTCCGTTCATACTAAAAAGCCTTGCAAACTCCACCAGACCATGGCGACTGAAATACAGATGGTCGGCGCTGATATATATCGATTCCTTGTTGAGGGCAAGGTTCTCCTTCATGTATTGAAGCATCATGGTGGTTTTTCCAACTCCCCTTGCTCCAATAATAATTATCAACCGGCTTCGCCAATCAATTTTATGAAACAGATAACGTTTAAACCGGTTATCTATTTGCTTAACGTATTTGAATGATTGCGTAACTAATTCTTCCATTCTGTAAACATTATTTGTCAAATATAGTATATATTGTTGATTATGATTTACATTATATTAATATTTTGCAAACTTAATATTGCAATTACTATTCTATAGAACTTCCAATCATCAAAAAATTTATGCCGAAGTGTTGAAATCAATACTGCCTGCACCATAACAGTAATATGGTGAAATTGGCGATGGAAAAATATTCATCATGCTTTTGGAAGAATGCATCCGCATCCGGACAGGAGAACGCGGTGGACAGGCGATATAGCTGAATCAAATAAAATCCGGCAGGTTACCAAAATAGCTGTTAGATATTGATGAGTTTAAATTACAGGATACCTATTGGAATTTCTTGGATTAACTAATATCAATCCAGCTCTACCTTCCCAACCATATCCATCAGTTTTAATACCCTTGCCTGGTATTGATACATATATGGGCTGGGTTTTGCCAGGTTCCGTTTCCGGGGGTTTGGCAAAGCCGTTGTGATAAGGGCAGCTTCAGCCCGAGTTAGTTTTTTTGCAGGTTTTTTAAAATAATAGTTCGATGCCGCCTCAACGCCATAAATCCCTGGGCCCAGCTCAATAACGTTTAAATACACCTCCATGATGCGTTCTTTGCTCCAGAATAGTTCGATGAGGTAAGTAAAATAAAGCTCAAACGCCTTACGGATGTATGATCGGTTGGGTATCAGGAACACATTCTTGGCGGTTTGTTGTGTAATCGTGCTACCCCCGTGAATCCGTTTCCCTTTTTTATTACGTTTTTGAGCTTCTTTAATGGCGTCCCAATCAACCCCAAAATGGGTCGGAAAATTATTATCTTCTGCCGAAACAACGGCCAGTACCATATTGGGCGAAATATCTTCCAAATCTTTCCATTCTTTTACAATTTTGGCCGGTCCTTTTTTAGAATCATGTTGAACGTAGCGGATGAGCATCAATGGGGTTATTGGGGGATTGATAAAAATATAATCCAATACACCAAAAATACTTAAACCGATAAAAACTAAGCCAGTAATGACAGCAATTCTGAACGATTTCCGAACGAAAGATTTCATATACGCATCTTAATCCCAGGCAAAAATAGCTAAATTTTGAGATTTACTATTTACAGCCTTTTTTGTTATTTTCGTGAACATTTCAAAAAACCTTATTTTATGGAATTACATGTGATTGATTGCGGAAACATGATGGTGGACGGTGGAGCTTTGTTCGGAGTGATTCCTAAGACCATGTGGCTAAAAAAATATCCGGCTGATGAGCTGAACCGTTGCAATATCTCCATGCGATGCTTGTTGGTGGCGGATGGCGACCGTAGGATTCTCATTGATACCGGAACCGGAAAAAAACAGGATGAAGCATTTTTTAAATATGACTATCTCAATGGCGAAGGGGAATTGATGAAATCTCTGGCAAAGGAAGGTTTTGCTCCTGAAGACATCACTGATGTGGTTCACACCCACCTGCATTTCGATCATTGCGGAGGAACCTTGAAAAAGGACAACAAAGGGGACATTGTTTCTGCATTTCCCAATGCCGATTTATGGGTGAGCCGCATGCAATGGGAATGGGCATCAAAACCAAATAGGAGGGAGGCTCCAGCCTATCCACCGGAGAATATATTACCTATGGTTGAAACCGGTAGGTTGAGGTGGATTGAAGAGGAAGGGGAGTTATTCCCCGGTTTTTACATCCTTTTTGCTCATGGACACACCCGTGGGCAGATGATTCCTGTTATTCAGTACCATAATGTGCAGTTGGTTTACTGTGCCGATTTAATCCCAACCATGGCCAATGTCCCTTTATCTTTCATCTCGGCGTATGACCTTTTCCAACTCGATGTTCTTGATGAAAAGGAAAAATTGCTGGAGGCTGCAGCCGAACATCAGATGGTCCTCTTTTTTGAACACGATTTGCAAACCGAATGTTGCACCGTGGAAAAAGGAGCCAAAGGAATTGTGGTAAAGGAATCGTTCAGTTTCGATGTATTTAAACAGCGCTACCATTGAAGAATAAATCGTATCTTAGAATATTGAATTTAAAATTTAGCCATGCAATTTGTTGAAGTAACTAATAAAAGGACACGTCGGCAATTTCTTGAATTACCAAAAACGCTTTATGTGGGTGATAGCAATTGGACCTGTTTGTTAGATGCTGAGATTGAAAGCATTTTTGATCCCAAACATAACAATTCATTCAAATCGGGGGATGCTTGCCGTTGGATTCTCTTAAATCAGGACGATAAAGTCATCGGGCGTGTTGCGGCCTTTTACAGCATGAAAAAAGCCATGAACCCCAATAATGGACAACGCACCGGAGGAATAGGCTTTTTTGAGTGTATCAATAATCAGGAAGCTGCCAACAAATTGTTCGATATGGCAAAGGCATGGCTGGTATCAAAAGGTATGCAGGCCATGGACGGACCTATCAATTTTGGTGAAAATTATGTCCATTGGGGATTATTGGTCGAAGGTTTTATGCACCAGGCTTACGGGATGCCTTATAACTTTCCATATTACAAGGCTCTCTTTGAAAATTACGGTTTTCAAACCTATTTTGACCAATATAGTTACCATGTCGATCTGTTAAAACCATTTCCCGAAAGGCAGGAGGCTTTTGCCCGTTTTGTGATGCGTAAACCCAATTACAAATGGGATCATCTGCATTTTGCCAATTATAAAAAATACCTGAAAGATGCCGTGGAAATCTACAATTCCGTTTGGGCCGATTTTCATGAAGATTATACCCCAATTATCTATGAAGAATTTGAAAAGGTTTTTATGGAGGTAAAACCCTTACTCAGCGAAGAGTTTATCGTTTTTGCCTATGATGGGGAACGCCCCATTGGAATGATCATCTGTTTTCCCGATTTCAACCAGGTATTTAAAAAACTGGGCAATGGAAAATTACATCTGCTGAACAAAATTAAACTTTTTTATTACCGGAAACGCTCCATAACCCGTGCACGGCAACTAGTTTCGGGGGTCATTCCCGAGTATCAGAAGGCAGGAATTATTGGCCCCATGTTTTTAAAAATGACAGATGCCTGCAAAAAGCATGGAATTACCGAACTTGAAATGAGTTGGGTGGGCGATTATAACGAAACTGTGAACAAAATGTACAAACAGATGGAAAATGCCACAAAAGCCAAAACTCATACCACCTACCGGTATTTGTTCGATAGGAACCTTCCATTTGTCAGGTTTACCAATCAATCCTCGACTAAAATGCAGCGCACTTTGGGGATGGAAAAGATCAATTAAAATTAAGTGCTGTCAATATTTTGTTTTTCTGAATCTAAGTTATATTTTTGCAGACCAATTTATAAGGTTGAATAATTAAATTATTATAAAAATGAAAAAGGGAATACATCCTGAGAGTTATCGCCTTGTTGTGTTCAAAGACATGTCGAACGGTGAGACATTTCTTACCAAAAGTACGGTCAACACAAAAGATACGATAGAGTTAGACGGGAAGGAATATCCAGTAGTGAAACTTGAAATCTCAAGTGCATCGCACCCATTCTTCACCGGTAAAATGAAACTTGTTGATACTGCTGGTCGTGTGGATAAATTCCGCAGCCGTTATGCCAAACATGCCGAGAAAAACAAGTAACAGATACAAAGACTTAAAAAGAAAGCTGCCCATTTATGAGCAGCTTTTTTTTGCCCAATGAGGTAAAAGCGGTAAATTCCACGCTAAAAATTTAAGAAAGATGCAAGCCATACTACAACCTGAGAAAACCCTTTACAATGCGGTTATTATAACCATGAACCCTGAGTTAGAGGTCATCAGAAATGGTTACGTAACCATTTCCGGAAACACGATTACTGAAATAGGAGAGGGGATTCCAAAGAATGGTAAAAACATGGTGGATATTCAGGGCGACATTATCATTCCGGGATTTGTAAACGCCCACACCCACTTGCCCATGACACTTTACCGGGGTCTGGCCGACGATTTGCCCCTGAAAACATGGCTCGAAGATCACATTTGGCCCGCAGAAGCAACACATACGCATGAGAAAAATGTGCGTAAAGGGGCGCGTCTGGGTCTGGCCGAGATGATTCAAACCGGGACTACCACTTTTTGCGATATGTACTTTTTTGCCGATGCTGTGGCGGAAGAAACTGCAAAATCAGGAATGAGGGCTGTGATGAATGAAGCCATCCTCGATTTTCCCACCAATAGTTATCCTCATGTGGAGGTAGCTCTGGCGAAAGCCCAACAGTTTATCGAAAAATGGAAACAGCACCCGTTGATATATCCGGGACTTGTTTTTCACGCCACCTATTCATGCAGCAAAGAAACGTTGTTGAAAGTTAAGCATCTGTCCAACCAATTTGGCTTAAGAATTTCTACCCATATTTCGGAAACTCAGGATGAAGTGGCTCAGATTACAGAAAGGTATGGATTGAATCCTCCGCATTATTTACACGAATTAGGAATGCTTACTGAGAATACGTTGGGGGCACACTGTATATGGTTAACTGAAGAAGATCAAGCGCTATTTAAAAAATCAGGGGCTCATGTGGTCCATTGCCCGAGCAGCAACCTCAAATTGGGTAGCGGCATTGCACCAGTGGCAACCTATTTGCAAAAAGGCATCAATGTAGCTTTAGGTACCGATGGCTGTGCCAGCAATAACAACCTGGATATGGTGGAGGAGATGCGCCTGGCAGCCTTGCTGCAAAAGGGAATCAACCATAATCCCGAATTGTTGCCAGCGCGAGAAGCATTAAAAATGGCCACCATCAACGGTGCCAAAGCTTTAGGACTCGATCACCTGATTGGCTCTATTGAAGTAGGGAAACGGGCCGATTTAGCCATTGTATCTACCAAAAATACCTTTATGCAACCCATTTACGATTATTATTCGGCACTGGTTTACGCCATGAACTCCAGTTGTATTGATACCGTGATGGCTGATGGCAATGTGTTGATGCTGAACCGGGAGCTGATGACAGTAAAGGATATTATCATCACTGATGGTAAATTTCTATAATTGTGGGCATAAACTAATTTTTCAGAAAAAGAATTAGCCTGCATATCCAAGCTAATTGAATCTTTTGTTTCTTTACAATCCAGAAGAAGCAGAAAAATAAAGCCGCGAATATGAGGAAGACTAGCGAATTAAAGAGCATTGAATAAATTTTAACCGCCAAGAATAGCTAATTCTGATAAACGAACAAATATTTATAAACCTAATTCAATGGAGCACAGCCTCAAAAAATGGTTACGGATTTTACTCTATCTATCAATTTTATTCGTTATCTATTACCTTTATAAGCTCGATTATCTTTTTTTTAGTGAATTGACAATAAATTGGATGTTTCTTGTTGCATCTGTTTTATTCTTATGGTCAGGGTTTTTATTAAGTGTATATAGTTGGAAAGTCAGCCTCAAAGTACATGGAGTAATAGTTTTGTTTAAAGATGCTCTATACTCGCATGGTATATCGGTATTTGGAAAATATCTGCCCGGAAAGGTATGGGTTATTTTGGGGAGGGCATCTATTATTTCGGAAAAAGGGTTCCCATTAATGAAGTTGGCTACAGTCTCGTTACGCGAGCAATTGCTTTACTTGTTGTTAGGATTGCTTATTAGTTTGGTGGCTATCCCCTTTTTACCCGTTAACGGATGGTATTCTTTCTTTGTTGCGCTTGGTGCCCTTGGTTTGGGTCTGTTTCTTTTCTCAGGTTGGGTGCACAAGTTTATTTTGCAATTATTGCAAATGTTCTTTAAAAAGGAACTGAACATTCCTTTTATTCCTATCCGTGATGCCTTACCAATGACACTTGCCATTATGGGGTATTGGGTTTTTTGGAGTGCTGGCTTTTACTTTTTGGTACTATCGGTACTTCCTGCCAGCAGTTTATGGGTAGCTTTTGCATTTCCGGCCAGTGTGAGTTGCGGGTTGTTGGCAATTTTTTTGCCCGGGGGAATTGGAGTCCGTGAAGGAATTATTGTGTTATTTCTAACAACCCTGGGCATTGATCCTAAAATTGCCATTACAATTTCCATTATTCAACGGCTTTGGTTTATTAGCGGCGAAATATTTATATTTGGTATTGCATTGATATTTAAAAAACAAAAAAGTGAAAATTAGTATTGTTGTCCCTTCATTTAATGAGGAAAAGAATATCCCGGTTTTATTTGATGAGGTCCGGGAGGTTTTAAAAGGTGAAGATTTTGAATGTATTTTTATAGACGATGGCAGTAGCGATGAGACTTTTTCAATCATCAAAGGACTTTCTGCCCATTATACTGAGGTAAAAGGCATCTCCTTTTCACGGAACTTTGGCCATCAAATAGCTTTGCTTGCCGGAATAAGTGAATCGCTAGGTGATATTACCATTAGCATGGATGCTGATGGGCAACATCCCGCATCAGTGATTCCTGATTTGATTGAGAAATACCAGCAAGGTTTTGATATTGTGAATACCCGGCGCTTAAAAACAGAAGATGCTGGTTTGATTAAAAATATGACATCCAAAGGGTTTTATACCTTTATTAATAAAATGACAGATGTTAAAATTGAACCGGCCTCATCCGATTTCCGCTTGATGAGCCGAAAGGCGGTAGATGCTTTTTTACAATTTGAAGAGAAAGATAGGTTTACACGTGGATTGATAAGCTGGATGGGTTTTAAACAAGCATTTGTTGAATTTGAAGCACCCCGCAGGAGGGGTGGGGTTTCAAAATACACCTTCCGGAAAATGCTGCATTTTGCTTGGGACGGCATCACCTCTTTTTCTTCAAAACCTTTAAAAATCAGCTTATATGTTGGATTGCTTTCCCTAGGAATGGGATTTCTTTATGCCGTTTATGCGTTAATTGAATTTATTCTTGGAAACACTATTCCCGGATGGACCTCCATGATGTTGGTCATTTTATTTTTGGGCGGGGTCCAATTGTTGAGTTTGGGAATTATCGGTCAATATCTTTCCCGAATCTTCAACGAAGCTAAAAACAGGCCCCATTATTTTATTCAAGACAGATGCTAAATTGGTTTTATTATGAAGATAAATTTAAAATTTTTCCAAGCATTAATTCAAATTTTTGTTTCACTCATATTACTCATTAGTATTTATGGAGTGCTTTTTAAATCAGCAAATCATGTTTATTTTAGTAGTGGCGGTGATGGGATAAAAAGTACTTTTGGGTCAGTTTACCATATGAAATACGATACTTTATATAATTACACATCGTCAATGAACTATCCATTTGGAGAGTCAGTATTTTATACAGGTTGTCAACCCTTAATTGTAAATACTCTAAAATTCTTTAAAGAACTGGGATATGATACTTCTGATAATATTCTAGGTATTCTTAATATTTGGATGTTACTTTCGATTGTAATTGGTAGTTTTTTTATCTATTTAACTTTAATCAAGTTAAAATTACCTTTTTTATATAGTTTGATAGTATCAAATATTATCATTTTTTTGAGTCCTCAATTAGGACGTTTTGGGGGGCATTATGATTTATCTTACTTGTATTTCATTCCAGTGTTTTTGTATTTTTTAATTGAATTTTATCAAACAAAAAAGGTATTATTCTCAATTTTCATAGGTTTATTGTCACTTATTGCATTGGGTACAAGTGCCTATTTGTTTGCTTTTTTTATCTTTTTTTCATTCTTCTTTTTTTTATTATTATGGTTCACCGAGAAAAAAGAATTTAGGAAACCAAACTTTATTTTATTAAACTTTTTTGTTCAAATAGTTTTACCTTTTATAATATTTATTTTAATTGTTAGAGATTTTTCTAATGATAGAACTGATTTTCCTTGGGGATTCTTTGATACTAGAGCATACCCTGAAGGTGTATTTTTACCTGTTGGCAAACCTTATGGACAATTTTTGAAATTTAGTTATATAAAATGGGAAGGAAAAGCATTTATTGGTTTGGTTTCATCAGTTGTTTTTTTCACTTTGGTTTTTAAATACATCAGTGATAATATCAAGAAAGGATTTACAACAGGGTGGTTCTATATTATAGAAGATAAATTTTTAAATTCAATTTTATGGGCATCTATTTTTGCTCTATTTGTCAGTTTTGGATGGCCATTAATTTGGGGTATTGAGTCATTATTAAATTATACAGGACCTTTTAAGCAATTTCGGGCAATTGGTCGCTTTAATTGGTTGTTCTTTTATACGATAAACATTGTGACTTATTATTTGATATGGAAATACCATGAAAAAAATAAATCTCATTTTACTATATTTATTTTAATTTTATCTATTGGTTGGGGTGCGTATGATGCGTATTCATTTGCTAAAGATAGAGGCAAATGGCTTAATCATAGGGTTGAAGATTTAGATGATTCTAAAAATGAGTCACCTCAAAACAATTGGATAAATAGGATTGAAAAAGAAAAGTATCAAGCAATTCTACCATTGCCGTATTTTCATGTGGGGTCAGAAGTTTATTGGATTTCCAATGGAAGCGAAATTGAAAAAAATTCCTTTATTGTTTCGATGAAAACCGGATTACCTTTAACTTCTGTTTTATTAAGTAGGTCTTCAATTTCTCAAACAATGATAAATTTGGATTGGTTCTTTGAACCAAATGAAGAATTTTCACCAATTAAATATTTTTCAAGTAATAAAGATTTTTTAGTTATAAAGCAAAATAGCATTGTACTCACCCAAAATGAGCAACGTATTATTAATTATTGTTCACTCCTTTATGAAACTGAAAAATATAATGTATATAATTTAAAAATTGATTCAATCTTAAGGCTTCATAAGAATTTTCATCAAAATATTTATGATTATTTTTTGAATGATTCATTAGCCCTTGTAGAACAATTTCAATCAAATTATTCAAGTTCTGACTTCATTTATTCTTCATTTGGTAATTACGAACCTAATCCTAATCATCAGTTATCTTCATTTGAATTTGATGCAAAAAAAAGAAATACAATTATTGATACATGTTTAAATAATCAAGTTGGGCGCAATTCCCCTTTTCACTTAGGGTAGTAAATGATTTCTTTAGGAAACGTTTTTAGAAAGAAATTAATTAGCTTTAGGAATGAATTTTAGAATATTATTAAGTTATTAAAAATAAGACGTTTAAAAAAACGTTGCTCAGAATTAGAAACGTTACAATGGAACAGAAATACAAATAATTCATGTCAAAAATGGAATAATTAAATTATAAAACTATGAAAAAACAACTCTTGCTATTTAACCTGTTTGTTTTGTTAGTATGCTTTTTTAATGAAGCATTGGGCCAGTATACGGTTGTCAATAATCCTATTAATAAACCCGGATATAAATTAATATTAAATGATGAATTTAATAGTGGCCCATTCAATGATTCAAAATGGTATAGACAAAATTATTATCATGGAGAAGATGGTGCTGAAATTCAAATCTATGTAGATAATTTATATCATATCCCCCAAAATCCTAATTACATATTTAGGGATGGTAAATTAGTCTTAGCTGCAAGGAAAGAAGATCCACCTGCAGAAATGAATTCTAATTACAAATATACCTCTGCATGGTTTGAAAGTTTAGCCAAATTTAAGAATGGCTATTTTGAAATAAGGTGTAAACTCCCACTTGGCAATTCTACATGGCCCGCTTTCTGGCTATATACCTCTGACAGCTACGAAAAAGGTGGACATGAAGTAGATATTTTTGAATACTTAGGCAATACACCAACAAAAGCAACCAATAATCTCATATGGATGAATTCAAAAAATGATGGTTGCGACTGTTCACCAAATAAAGATCGAAATGATTATACATGTCATTCTACAGGTATAGAATTTCAGACTCCAGGATATCCAAGTTTTGCTGATGATTTTCATACTTATGCTTTAGAATGGTCTCCCACCTTTCTTAGGTTTTATTTGGATAATAAAGTATTAAGAACGTTCTCAAATGATTGCAGAATTCCTAGAACTTATATGAAAATAATTGCCAATTTAACTCTTAGCGGTAAAGATGGAACACCACCGGACTATAGTGAATATTCTATAGATTATATCAGGGCGTATAAAAAAATTTGGTGTAATAACTTTAATAGTAAAGACTGGAGCAATTCATATCATAGGAGGATGGTTGGCGACGTTAACGGAGATGGAAAAGATGACCTGGTAGGGTTTGGCTGGAGCGATGTAATAGTTGCTTATGGATATGTAGATAATGACGGACCTGGTTTTAGATACCCACATTCAGCAATTATAAATAAAGATTTTTGTTATGGTCAGGGCTGGAATGTACAGCGAGATTATATTTATTTAGCCGATGTGAATGGAGATGGAGCTAAAGATATTGTTGGCTTTGGGGAAAAGGGCGTTACTGTAGCCCTCGGAGAAAAAGTCAGTGATTTACAAACACCACAATTTACAACACCACAATTATATATTTCAAATTTTGGTACCAATCAGGGTTGGAATAAAGCATATCATTGGAGGATGGTGGGTGATGTAAACGGAGACGGAAAAGATGATTTAGTTTGTTTTGGCTGGAGCGATGTAATAGTTGCTTATGGGTATGTAGATAATAATGGCTTTGGTTTTAGATATCCCCGTTCAGCAATTGTGAATAAAGATTTTTGTTATGCCCAAAATTGGGATGTTGAAAAACATCCAATATATCTGGCAGATATGAATGGAGATGGAGCTAAAGATATTGTTGGTTTCTTTAACGACGGGGTTAAGGTTGCCTATGGAGACAAGAACGACAATTTACAAACACCTAGTTTTACTTACAATAAAGATTATTATGAGCTTAATGACTATGGTTGTAATGTAAGTGCATCAACAAATAATGGTTTTAGCACAACAAATGATGTTAGATTAGTAGGTGATGCTAATGGAGATCATGTTAATGATATTGTAGCATTTGGAAATGAAGGTGTTTTTGTTACTCCTTTTACAAATTGTAATCATTTAGATAAAATAAGTAGCTTAAAAAGTGCCAAGTTAGATTCTAACCCGAAAACAATAGAAAATTCAGATGCTATAAATGATGAAAATGAAATAAATATATTTCCAAATCCTTCAAATGGTTTATTTAGCATAAACTTATCAGGTAAATCAAATAAAACTAGTAATGTTAAGATTTATAATTCTTTGGGTATGAAAATTCTTGATTCAGAAATACAGAATCAAAAACAGTTTGATTTGAGAAGATATCCAAAAGGACTTTATATAATAAATATTAATGTTTTGGATAACATAATAACAAGCAAATTGATAATTGAATAATAACTGCGCCCAACAATGTATATAGCAAATAGGCGTGATAGTAGTATATTCAAGGGTTGCAGTCCGCTTCAACTTCATCTCGTTTTGACAAGTTTGAAGCTCGCAATCGCTTACTTGCCATATACTCAACGATACTATTATAAACTATACCTTATCATTTTGGATCAATCGGATGAATGAGGATATTTATCCAAGAACACGATTAACATTTTATATTAAAGGAAATGATTCAAAACTATATATATCTAAACAAACCGATTTGTGGAGATATATCCAATTTGTTAATAAACAAGGATGGGGCCTTTTTGAGATAAATTATCAAACAAAGGTTAGAAATGAACATTTAGTTCTGGTTTTTGAAAATAAATTAATTACCAGAGGGAACTTAATTTTAGATGATATTTTAATAAGGCCAACCGATCAAAATATTTTATTTCAAGATTCTAATTTTTATTATTTCAATAATCGATATTATGCAAAAAAGTCAAATCAGTAATCTTATCAGAATATTAAAAAGTTATTTATCAATATTGAAGAATCTGAATAAATCAGATGTTTTTTTAATAGGTCTTTTTATAATAAGTTTTATTCAATTCTTTTTTTCAAGATATACTCCTTCACTTGACGCTCCTCAACACTTACATGCAATAAATAATTTAGTTGAAATCATAAAAGGAAACTCTTTAATAAGTGACTATTTTGAAATAAATAAAGTTATTGTTGGTTATTGGATGCCTCATTTTATTATTGGCCTTTTTCATTTGTTTTTGCCCTCTTGGATGGCAGAAAAAATTTATCTCATTATTTATATATTTGGAATGGTGTATTCATTTCGATATCTGATTAAAAGTATTGATCCGGAAAATAAATCTTTAGTTTGGCTTGTTATTTTTTCTTTTATTTTCTCATCATATCAATTATTAGGTTACTATGCATTCAGTTTTGCTGCAATATTTTATTTTACAGGACTTGGTTATTGGTTTAGGTACTTGAATAACTTTAATGCAAAAAGGATTTTAACATTTATAGTAATTTTGATTTTATTGTTTTTGTCTCATGGTTTTGTTTTTGCATTTTGGTGTCTATCTATAGGAATTATCTTTATAGGACAAAATATAAAAGAATTCCTAAATAAGTCCTATATTCAGATTTTTAGGAAGCTTTTAATTTTAATAATTTCTGTATTGCCTGCTTTTATTATGTTTATCTATTACATTAAAAATGTAATGGGAATTAATAATGTAGTTCAAGATTATTATTTGAGTTTTAAAGACCAACTTTTTGAATTTTTTAGGTTAAGGATATTGGTAGGTTATAATCATTCAGTTGAAGCTAGAACCTATATTCCAATTTTCATAACATTAGCTTTATTAACAATTTATGCCTTTATCTTATTTATTAAAAACAAAGAAAAAAACATTACTGATAAATTAACTCAAAATAAGAATTTATTTGTTTATGTTTCAATTATCTTTTTGATTCTTTATTTTTTTGCCCCTAATAGGATATCAGCAGGGAGCTTGACAAATCGGTTTGGTCTGTTTTTTTTCTTTAATCTTATTATTTGGCTGTCGTTAAACAAGTACCCAAATAAAGTGCAATATTTTTTGGTATTTATTGTTTTTATTTCAATGTTGCATACAAGAATATTAAATATTTCAGTATATCATAATCAAAAAAATCAGATTGCTGAACTTAAAGAACTAGAGCAATATATTGAACCTGGCAGCGTTGTTTGCCATTATGTTAAATCTGAAAATTGGTTTCATCCCCATTTTGGTTTATATGTTGGAACAGATTTACCTCTTATTAATGTAAAAATACCACAATGTAGCGGTCAATTTCCTTTAGTTTGGAAAAAAGATATTCCATCAATTTTTTTGGCTGAAAATAATATTTCTCCAAATGCTCATTCATCTGAACATGTTTATGATAGTATTCGATTTGTAGATTATATTATTATATTCTATGATAAACAATTTTGGAATTCTAAGGAGGATGCTGAAAATCAAGTTCGTATTAAATGTTTTTTTGAACATGCTTATACATCTTCAAATAAATTGGTTTCACTATATCGGTTTAAAGTGCCAGACGAAATTAAATCGCTAAAAAATACTGATGGCATTTCTAAGTCCAACATAAATTCCAGAACGATGAATCAACACAAATTGCAACTTATGAGTGCATATTTAGAACGATTCAAGGAGAATCCTAATATTCTTAAAAATTGATAAATTTGTAGCCATTTTTTATATATTCAACCTTTCATTATCCTGAATATCCATCCACATGGCAAAAAGAATTGATTGAAATCCACTGATAAATAAAAACATGAACCCTAAAACAGTTACTGGATTAGCATCAATCCCCTGAATCATATAGGAAAGAATTTTTATACCATAAGGAATGGAAACTATAGTCAACAATAAGCCAAGGTGATACAAAATAAATAAGGGATGAAAACTCCTAAAAAAATATTTAGTCCAAATACGGTTGAAAAAGCTTTTTATCAGCAACCAGGAAACTCTGGGAATAACTTTTCGGATTTTCATTTTTGATTTTTCACCTACATGATAAATAGGTTTGATGGGTATCTCCTTTAAGGTACAATTCTCGATATTTAGTTTTACCAACATATCATTTGGCATACCATAACGGGGATAGATTTTATAAAGTTCAAGTAAATTCAATGCTTTATTTGAAATAGCAGTATAGCCGGTTTGGGTATCAGAAACATGCCAATAACCTGAAGCCAGTTTAGTCAGAATTGAAAGAACCGAATTGCCAAAGAACCGGGTTTTGGGAATTAAGGCTTTTGCACTTTTATGTGATAAACGATTTCCTTTTACATAATCGGCACTTTCATCAATAACCGGTCGGCAAATTCCCTCCAACTCGTCTGGATCCATTTGTCCATCGCCAGCCATAACTGCAGTACAATCTATTTGATTGTCTTTGGCCCATTTGTAACCTCTGGCAATTGCCCCACCAACTCCACTGTTCTTTAATAAATTGATGAGGACAATTTTATCATTATCAGCAGGATGAATAATTTGTGCCGGAGCAAAGTAATTCAATTCTTTCCGATTCCATTCTTCTACAATTTCATCAGCTTTGCTGTAAATGCTTTTAACGGTTTTCGATTTAGTTTCGGGGAGATTGGCAAAGAATTTACCCTGATAAGATTTCACAATTTCCGAGGTTTTGTCTTTTGAGAAATCGTTTACAATAATAATCCGATCGACAAACCCGGAAATGGTTTCAATAACCATTCCAATCTGGCTCTCCTCATTGTAGGCAGGAATAACTACTGCAATTGATTTATTATTTAGCATTTTAAATCGATTCTATAAATTTGATATATATTTATACTTATAAGTAAAGTTCAGAGAAAATATTAGCCAACAAAAGGGGTTGTCTATTTTGAATTCAAAAATAGTATAATTGTATTAATAAAAAATAAGTAACATATTTGGGTGTATATTAATTGAGAATATTGCTTTTTAGATGAGTTTATTTAATTGTAAATCATTTTTAAAATATTACGATATGAATAATATTAAGAAAGAAACTACTTTTATCACCTCATTAATACTTATTTTCTTAACTGCTTTTGTATCAAAGCTTGTATTCATTGGAACAAGAGATATCTGTCTTGATGAACCTTTTACTATTTTTAACGCTCAAAAAAGTTTGCTTGACATTTTAAGACTCCCGA
>Ga0154429_1115_pt2 | contig 14075 bp, 8 predicted proteins | sample RifGroC2_FD_115933 | JGI IMG/M metagenome (GOLD analysis project Ga0154429, IMG submission 115933) | Bacteroidetes bacterium GWC2_40_13
GATGCAAAAATGGTTATCAAATATACGGGCAATGTTGGCATTGGCACTACTTCTCCTAATACCTCTGCTATGGTTGACATCACAGCCACCGATAAAGGGGTTTTGGTACCCCGGATGACCACTGCGCAGAGAAATAGTATTGCCTCCCCGGCAAATGGCTTATTAGTCTTTGATACCGACCACAACAATTTTTTTTACTACAACACCTCAAAAATCAAGTGGATTAATTTAGCGGCTATTACATCGAGCAGTACTATAACCGATGCCTTATTTGCCGTAGTAAACAACAACGGTGATACGGTTTTTGCGGTTTACCCGGAAGGGGTGCAGATAAATGTGGGCGATGGCGTTGCTAAAGGAACAAAAGGAGGGTTTGCTGTAGCGGGAATTGGAACTGCAAAAGGAGCTGGCAATGAATATATGAGGGTAACAAATGATAGTGTACGTATATATGTTGAAGAAGGTGCTAAAGGAACCAAAGGGGGCTTTGCGGTAGCAGGAATTGGTACAGCTAAAGGCGTTGGTAATGAATATTTAAGAATATCGAATGATAGTGTACGCATTTATGTTGAAGATGGTGCTAAAGGAACCAAAGGGGGTTTCGCTGTCGCAGGAATTGGGACGGCTAAAGGGTTAAGCAATGAATATATGAGGATAACAAATGATAGTGTACGTATATATGTTGAAGATGGTGCAAAAGGAACCAAAGGAGGTTTCGCAGTCGCAGGAATTGGCACTGCCAAAGGAGTAAGTCAAGACATTATGAAAGTAACCAAAGACAGTACGCGCATATTTGTTGCTGACCCAAATGCTGGATTTTCCATTGGAAACACAAGTTCTGGAACAGAAGAACGGCTCATGAAGCTTACAAAAGAAAACTATTTCATTGGTCATGAATCGGGAATAAAAATCATCTTAGGATTAGGCGATAACGGAAGATATAATTCTTTTTTAGGTTATCAAGCTGGTAAATCGGCAACAACCGGGTTCCGTAATGTTTTATTGGGCTACCAATCGGGTTTAAATCTAAATCAAGGCTATGATAACATATTTATTGGGTATAAAAGTGGGTTAAATGTTACCAATGCGTTTAACAATGTATTCATTGGCACCAATGTGGGAGCTAATTCAACAGGTTCAAGCAATATATTTATCGGCGATTCGGTAGGTTTTACAAATACATCTGGGTACGACAATGTTTTTATGGGGTTCGCTACCGGTAAAGCCAATACTGATGGACACCACAACGTATTCTTAGGAAGCAATTCTGCCAAGTCAAACACTAGTGGGTATGACAATGTGATGATTGGAGCCAATGCCGGGTTTAATAATATGGATGGTGCAAGTAATGTAATGGTTGGTGATAGGGTTGGATATTCCAATACTACCGGTAGTTATAATGTAATATTGGGAAATTTGGCGGGTTATAAAAACACAGAAGGAGCGGATAATATCCTGATGGGGTATAAAGCAGGGTATGAAAATATTGATGGTACAGGTAATGTTTATATTGGCAAAGAGTCGGGGCATACTGATACCAATGGTTCGGACAATGTGTATATTGGAAAACAGGCCGGATACACCAATGCCTTGGGAATACGAAATGTTTTTATTGGGTCAGAAGCTGGGAAGCTATGCGATGCTTCAGAAAATACTTATATAGGTTTCCAGGCTGGGGTAAATGCCAATGGTCATTTTAATACCTTGGTAGGTACCAATGCTGGTTATAACCGACTTTCAGGCAATTCGAGTGTTATTATGGGAACCGAGGCAGGTTATTATCAGCAAGGTAGTGATAACACCATTCTTGGAGCCTATGCAGGCCGGGGGTCAAGTGCAAAAACTGGTAGTAAGAATGTATTTATTGGATATAGTGCCGGTTATTGGGAAACGGGAGGCAATAAACTATATATCGAAAGTTGTGATAATAATACTTCTGATTCTTATAACCCCCTTATTTATGGTGATTTTCAATTGAATCAGGTTGTAATTAATAATGCACTGGCCATTAACAACAATAAAACAGCTCCAACGGCAGCGTTAGATGTTAGCGGAGATGCAAAAATAAGTGGAACTCTTTCTGCCGGGTCATTAACGGGTACGTTAACCGGAAATGTAAATACAGGCTATGCAGGTTATACCGGTTATTCAGCAACCGGCCCACGGTTTCAGTATTTTTCTACTACAGCTAAATTATATGGCGAAGGTTTGTTAGTAGATGATGGAACATATATTGGAACGGCTTATAATGGACCACGTATTGTTTTTGATGATACAAATGATGAAATTAGTGTTGAAGATGCTGATTTCGGAATTGGAACTTCATCGCCATCTTACAAACTTCACGTAGTTGATCAGGCCGCTACTGTTACTTCTGGTGCTACTTCTGCATATTTTTCAAGTACAGGTGGTGCCACTTCAGGTACGGCTTATGGTATCCGAGCGTATTCCTTTGCATCTGGTTCATCAAATTCATACGCCGTATATGCGGATGGCGATGGAGGGTCAACAACTGGAAATGAGTATGCATTTTATGGAATTGGTAACAGTTATTTTTCGGGTGATGTGGGGATTGGTGCGGTTGCTTCTACCAGCAGTAAACTCAACATAACAGCTAATAGTACAACTTCTTACCCTCATCTTAAATTAATTGAAACATCGGTAAGCGATGGAGCCCGAATAGAATTTGGTAATTCTGAAGAGCCTACAAATACCTGGACATTATACGGCAGAGGGGATGATACGGATGCCAGCAGTTCTTTTAATATTTACTATTCAGCGCTTGGCAATATTATAACCGCAAACGGGAATGGAAATGTTGGTATCTACAGATCTGCTGCTGCCAATAGACTCGAAGTAAATGGCGATGCGTCAAAATCAGTGGCCGGTAGTTGGCTTGCCAATTCCGACAAAAGAATAAAAACCGATATATCTGACATCAATAATTCCTTTGAAACGATTCTTAAACTCCGCCCGGTTAAGTTTAAATATACTGAAGAATGGAAAAAAAGAAACCCTTCTATTCAGGACAAGTATTATTATAATTTCATTGCGCAGGAATATCAAAACGTGTTTCCTGAATCAGTAAAAGGTTCCGGTGAATATTTAGATAACGATACTGAAGAGATTCTGCAAATTGATTCATACAACGCTCAAATAGTAACCATAAAAGCAGTTCAGGAATTAATTTTAAAATCAGAAGAACAACAAAAACAAATTGATGCGCTTAAAACAGAAAATGCTGAACTTAAAGCAAAACAAACTAATTACGAGCAATTGAAAGCCGATGTTGATAAAATTAAAGCCAGTTTGCAGGTGAAATAAATCATGTTAACAATAACCATTTTTGTAGTACCTTTAACAAAAATCAACTTTCTTTTGCAATGAAAGCTTTATTGTTTATTTCTGTTTTAATATTTTTTTGTTTTGTAGGACAATCACAGATTAACCAATACGGAATACCATTTATAACCAATTATACCCCCCAGGAATACGGAGCTAGTGAACAAAACTGGTCAATTGTACAAGATCACCGAGGCGTTATGTATTTTGGAAACACTGATAATGGTGTTATTGAATATGATGGGGTGCACTGGAGAAAAATCCCTATTGATAATAATTCAATCGTACGTTCATTAGCCATTGATAAAGATGGGGTAATTTACGTTGGTGCGCAAGGCGAATTTGGATATCTCAAACCAAATATATCTGGCAGACTAATCTATCAAACATTAAAAAATGAACTTGACACATCAGAATTTGAATTTTCCGATGTTTGGAAAATTCATACATCCGATAAAGGAATTTTCTTTTGTACCACCAGTAAAATATTTCAATATAATTATGATACTATTGAAATCATCAATTTAAAACATGGTGCTTTCTTTTCGTTTTATGTAAATGATGTGTTTTACTCCGGACATTATATCAATGGGTTAGAGGAGTTTTCTGACACCACTTTCAAACATGTTAAGGGAGGTGGTTTTTTTTCCAAAAAAGGAATTTATACAATCAATAGCATTGGTGAGAATAATTTGTTAATTGGTACTTTTCCAAATGGCTTGTACACCTATGCAATATCCAACGGAAATGTCATTGAAAACTTTGCAAATACTCCGGCAAATGAATATCTCAAAAACAATCAGCTTTATAATTCCTTTAAAATCAATAATAATCATTATGCTTTTTCAACTTTGGAAGATGGGGTAATTATTATGGATAGCGTAGGTGATATTGTAAATATTTTTAGTAAAGAGCAAGGAGTGCAAAATGAAACCGTTATTAATGTATATTCATCAAAACGGAATTATGAAACCCCGTTATGGCTAGCATTAAACAATGGCATTGGAAAAGTAGAGATTAACTCGCCAATTAGAAAGTTCAATGAATTACAAGGATTAAATGGATCCGTTTACGATATTATTCGTTTTAAAGACCGATTATATATTGCGACAAGTCTTGGAGTTTATTATTTAGATTTTGATGATAATAATTACCCTGTTTTTAAGAAAATTGAAGGGATTGATGATCAAACCTGGTCTATTGTAAAATATAGGCTTCCGGATTTAAATAAAGAAATTTTGTTGGCTGGAACAATAACTGGTATGTATGCAATTCATGAAAATGGGAAAAGTGAATATATTGACCCATTTATAAGAAAAAAGGAAGAAGCCGATTTAAAAGGTTACATTACTAAAATTCATGTTTCAAAATTTGATAATCATACAATTTATATAGGGAAAGTCAATGGATTAACATTAATTGAAAATATTGATGGGAATTGGAAACGAAAAAATATAAATTTAGATATCACAGATGAAATCAGGAAAATTGAGGAAGACAGTGTTGGTAATATTTGGCTAGGGACATACAATAATGGGATTGTTAAACTACAGAAAACAGGCAACGATTATATTATTACTCACTACGATGAAAAGAATGGTTTGCCAGATAAAAGAGATATTGAAATCAGTAATGTTAGGAATGAACTAATTTTTGGCACAAGTAAGGGTGAGTATATTTTTAATGATGATTCAAATATATTCATTCTTGATGGCCGATTTCAAAATGAAACTGCTTATGGAGTTTTCCGTTTAGTACAAAAAAACGATTCAAGCCTATGGATTAGCGCATTTCATAACGACAAAAGATGGATTGAAAGAGGAATTTTAAAGAATGAAAGTATAGTAATGAACCAAAAACCATTTAAGCGATTGCCTAATGAGCAGGTTGATGTAATATATCACGATATTGATGGTATAACATGGTTAGGTAGCGCCAGTGGCATATACAGCTTTAACTCTAATTTCGAGAAAAATTACAATGAAAACTACCAGACCTTGATTAGAAAGGTTTTCAGTTTCAACGATTCAGCTTTATTTTACGGAACTAATTTCAGGAATAATAATGGAAAATTAATTGTTGATTTAAACCAACCCGAAGAATTAATCCCCATACTAATTTATGCTTATAATTCATTAACCTTCGAATTTGCTGCCCCATTTTTTGAAGAGGAAAAAGAAATAGAATTTTCATACTTACTGGAAGGGTACAAAGATGCTTGGAGTAAGTGGAATACTGAACCCAAAGCCGTATTTACCAACCTACGCGAAGGAAAATATAACTTCAAGGTAAAAGCAAAAAACATTTATGGGATTGAAAGCGAAACAGCCAGTTACCAATTTACTATCCTTCCGCCTTGGTACCGGACCTTACTTGCCTATTTTGTTTACGCGATATTTATACTAATAGCCATGATTGTTGTGGTAAAACTTTATACTCGTAAACTTAGGTTGGAAAAAATTAAACTTGAAGGTATCGTGCAAGAACGAACAGCAGAAATACGTTGCCAAAAAGATGCCATTGAGCAAAAAAACGAAATACTGAAGGAACAAAAAGAAGAAATTGAAGCACAGGCCGATAGTTTAAAAGAAGCTAATATCGTTTTACAGGAACAAAAAGAAGAGATAACGCACCAAAAAGAAGAAATTACTTCGAGTATTGTATATGCCAAACGCATTCAACGTGCCATTGTCCCCACGGAAGAGATGGCCGAAACACTTCTAAAAAACTATTTTTTGCTTTGGCGGCCACGCGATATTGTAAGTGGCGACTTTTGGTGGTTGGGTGAAAAAGATGGGTTAGTTATAGTGGCTGCTGCCGATTGCACCGGGCATGGAGTTCCAGGTGCTTTTATGAGTATGCTGGGGATCTCGTTTTTGAACGAAATCATTAACCAACAAAAAGAGACTCAATCGCACGAAATACTAAACCAGTTACGTACCAAAGTCAAAACTACCTTAGGCCAAACCGGGAAAGAGGGCGAAGCCAAGGACGGCATGGACATTGCCTTAATGGTTATCGACTTTAACCAAATGACCCTCCAGTTCTCAGGAGCCTATAATCCGCTCTACTTAGTCCGGAATGGAGAGGTTGAGGTAATTAAAGCCGATAAAAACCCAATTGGGATTTATATTAAAGAAAAGGAAACGTTCACTCAAAACATCGTACCTGTCCAAACAGGCGATACCTTGTATATTTTTTCAGATGGCTATATTGATCAGTTTGGGGGACCCCACCAAATGAAATTCACATCGAACCGCTTCCGAGACCTGCTGCTTACCATTCAAGACAAACCGATGGCCGAACAGAAGGAAATTTTAAATACTGCCATTGATGAGTGGAGAGCAGGCTATGAGCAAATTGACGATATTCTGGTTCTTGGCATTAAAATCTAATTCCAGACATATTTTTTTGAAATAAAAACGATGCCCCTCAATACTTCTTCATAACAGGATATTCGATACGCGCATGATACATGTTCATCAGCTTTTGGATAAATACCTGCTTCACCTCATGAATATCTTTAAAAGTAATGTCGGCCTCCTCAAACTGCTTGTCCTGAATTTGGCTTTCGATGATCCGATCCACCAATTCGGTAATGGCTGTTTCAGAAAATTCTTTTAAGGTCCGCGATGATGCCTCAACTGCATCGGCCATCATCAATACGGCTGTTTCTTTGGTAAAGGGGGCCGGTCCCGGGTATGAATATTTGGCTATATCGGGTAATAAACCCTGGTTTTCGTTGGCCGATTTGGTATAAAAATATTTCACCAGACCTGTCCCATGATGGGTAACAATAAAGTCGGAAATCGGCTTCGGGAGCTTGTATTTCCGGGCCAATTCCATGCCGTGGTGCACGTGTTGGATAATCATCTCTGCACTTTTTTCGTAACTAATCCCTTCATGGGCATTTTTATTGCCACCCTGGTTTTCGATAAAAAAACCGGGTGCGCCTGTTTTCCCAATATCGTGATACAACGCCCCCACTCTGGTAAGTAACGGGTTTCCGCCAATTTTACGCGAAGCAGCTTCGGCTAAATTGGCCACCTGAATCACATGATGAAAGGTGCCGGGTGCTTTCTCGGCCAATTCACGCAAAGCCGGGTGGTTGGTATCGGAAAGTTCGATCAGCGATACGTCCGACAAAAACCCAAACAGTTTTTCAAAGATAAAAATCAAAGGATAACAAATCAGGAGCAACAAACCATTGCCTACAAACCACAGGAATTGGTAGTAGTTTATTTTGAGTATATCGCCCTCCTGCATAATGGCCAAAGCAGTGTAAGTTAAAACGTAGGTCAGCATAATAAAACCTACGGCCTCAAATAACTGCCCACGGCGGTGCATTTGTGTCAGACTAAAAATAGAGATGGCACCAGCCAAAAACTGGATAAAAACAAATTCAAAGCTATTGGGTGCCAGAAAACCAATGAGCATAATGGTAACAATGTGGATATAGAAAGCCAGCCGGGAATCGTAAAAAGCATGGATGATGATAGGTAAAGCTACAAAGGGTATTAAGTACAGACTCACCTGATTAAATTTAACCACCACGCTGGCTGTAACCACCATGATAAGGACCATCATGAGGATAAACGACGTTTTTTGGAAACTTTCAAGAATCTCGCGGCGGAAGTTAAACAGGAACATGTACAAAATGGTAAAGGCAAGCAATACTACTAAAACCTGCCCAGCAAATAGGTAGCGGGTATATATTCTGGAACCAAAGGTGGCTTCATATTCTTTTTTTAGCGATTCCAGTATCAGAAATTTCTCATCGTGTACCAAATCGCCCCTGGAAATGATCCGGTCTCCCGACTGAACCATTCCCCGCGTGGCAGGGATATTGTTCATCTGTTCGTCGCGTACTTTGAGCGATGTTTCTTCATCGTAAATGAGGTTTTGTACAATAAAATCGTAAAGTTTCAGATTTTCAACCAAAGCTACCAGGTGTGGGTCTTTCGGAAAATCCTTCCGCAGTTTTTTGTTGATATAACCATAGGCAACCTTTTGCGTAAAAACCTCTTCCACATCGCGGTTTTCGGCCACATTATCGCGAATTACCACCAAGGTCTTTCCTTTTTGGATTTCCATATTTACTTCGCTATAATCAACCACTCCCTTTTTGTAGATGAGACTGATTATATCCTTAGACACCTCCCGGATATAACCATAAAGTGTATCGGGTAGGGGAGTCCGGGGGTAAAGTTTATGAACCACTACCGAGGCATCGCGGAAACGGGTATGGTATTCGAGCATAAACTTTGAAAGCTCAGCAGGGCCAATATCAGTTTCGAGTTTAAAATAGGGTTTAAAATTTTTCATGATGCTGTCGCGGCTGGCTTTCAGGTCGGCATCGGTTTTATAAATAGCAAAATCGAAGGGGGCAATTAAATCGTCGTGTTGCCAAGGTGTTCCTTTTTGGTACTCGAATTTAAACTTTCCCTGCGAAGGGAAAAAATAGATTGAAACAGCAGCAGCAAACAGAAACAAGCTTATGATATAAATCTTCCTTGTTTGACGCGATGCCCGGTTATAATAGTTTTTCATCATAAAGATTCCATCCAAATTACGAAAGCACTAAATTAAACGGATTAATCTGAAAATCCATAAGATTGGCATGTTAATTAAAGAAGCTTTTATACCTTTGGATTCAGGTTCAATGGTTTAGGGTAAGGAGTCGCGAATGAAATACGCATGGCTTTGCAAAACCCATCTGAAAATCTGTGAATTACTAAGAATGCAGTTTAAATTTTAATCCAGATATGAAGAAAACAGGAATTTCCATCTATACGTTAATTGCTGTGCGCTCTAATCCATCGGAACGGGCCGAAATGGTTACTCAATTACTTTTTGGCGAAACTTTTATAATTGAAGAGGAATTTGGCAACTGGGCACGCATCATTTCCCTAACTGATCATTACGAAGGGTGGATAGATCGGAAGCTGGTGGCCTATCTGAACGAGGAGGAGCTGAACCTGTTGAGCGTTAAAACCCCTATAAAGAGCTCCCTTCCCTTGAGTGTTGTTACTTTAAATCATCAACCGTTCCACCAGCCTTTGGTAGCCGGAAGCATTCTGCCTATTTCGGGAAACGGGTATAAGTTTACTTTATCAGAAAAAACATTTTCAATAACCCAGATACCTGAACGAATTGCTCCATCTGGCGAAAATATCATAAAACTGGCGCAACAGTTTATAAATGCCCCTTATCTGTGGGGAGGAAAAAGTATTTTGGGAATGGACTGCTCCGGTCTTACTCAGTTAGTTTATGGAATCACGGATGTTCAATTGCCCCGTGACGCATCCAAACAAATTGCCACGGGTAAACCTGTAAACTTTGTAGGCGAATCGAAACCCGGTGATTTGGCTTTTTTCGATAACGAAAATGGTGACATCGTGCATGTGGGTGTTATCATGGGTGCACAGCATATCATCCACGCGTCGGGTTCAGTCAGGATTGATTCCATCGACCATCAAGGGATATTTAATCAGGAAACTAACCGGTACTCACATAAATTGCGCATTATAAAACGGATTATAGATTAAATGTAAAACAGATATGACACCCTCACTCATCGTAAAACTTGTTTTTTTAGCTGTTCTTGTAGTTATTGTATTGTTTATTGTTAACCAAAAAAAAGAAAAGGACGATTCAGAATCATGAGCTATACTTACGAATATCCGCGCCCCATGGTCACTACCGACATTGTTTTGTTTCGTCAAAACGATAAAAAGGTGGAAGTGTTGCTCATCAAAAGACTAAATCCTCCGTATCAGGATCATTGGGCTTTACCAGGGGGTTTTGTCGATAAAGATGAATCGCTGTTACATGCAGCTACCCGTGAATTAAGCGAGGAAACCCATATGGAGGATATTGAATTAAAACAATTATATACTTTTGGAGATCCGGGCCGCGACCCTCGTGGACATTGTGTTACCGTGGTTTATTGGGGCTGGGTTACCAACTATCATCCCGATGCATTTGCAGGCGACGATGCCAAAGAGGCTCAATGGTTTCCCATCGATGAACTTCCTCCGGTGGCCTTCGATCATGAACTTATTGTGTCAATGGCAATTAAAAAGGCACTTGGGTAAAGAAGCAGGGCAGCTTAAAAGAGCCTTCCAATCATTTAGTAAGAAAATCTTCTTTATAAAAAAGGGAGAACAGCGCCTCCCTTTATTAGAATATTTTCGTCAATAAAATTATTCATTCACCACAAATCCGCTTCCCGACCAGGTAATATTTAATACCACTTCACGTGTCAAATCCTGCTCAATTTCAATGGGGTAATAAACATCCTGAAAACTGAACGATTCAATATCAAAAGGCCCCCATACCCAGGTTGAACCATTCCACAAATAACCATAAACCTCATAAATATGGTCTTGGGTCACGGTAAGTTTCAGGTAATATACTCCGGGTTCCAGATCGTAAAATTCAAAACTACTCTCTAAATCAAGATAAGTTTCTCCTTTTATATCAACTTTGTGATTATCGAACAACTCAATTTTATTGGCCGGATAGGGATAATTGCCAATTAAAACCTTTCCTTGCAACGATACAATGGGAGTAAAAATAAAATCGAACAAAAGCGCATTTTCATCGGTAATGGAAATAGCTACGGGCTTTGAAGTTTTGTATTCATCGTGATTGCTTAAAAGCTCATAGTCACCAAAAGGAATATCGGTGAACGAAAAGTAACCTTTATCATCGGTAAATGCTTGTTGAATGGTAATATTGTCTGATTTTAACAACACCAGAGTAAAAGGAATTACTTCACCTGATTCAAACTGTAAGGTACCTACGATGGTACCAGTCTTTTCTTCGTCTTTTTTGCAAGCACTAAGCAATAAAACAGCCGCAAAAAATATAAATAATAGCTTTTTCATAATTTTTCAGGTTTAGAAAAACAGTTTTTCAAGACCCACGCCCACTGTGATACCAAAATTATGGCTGTTCATTGATGGTTTTCCTTTAACATTGTTTACATCCGAAAAACCATAGCGGTACTTAAGCTCAATGGAAATGCCAACGGGTTCCAAATCCATATCGAAACCTACCCCGGCCTGCATGCCATAATCTACATAAGGGAACCGCTCGGTAACTTCGCTACTTGACTTGATTTCCTCGCTTGAATCAGAGGCCAGAGGATTCGCCCTTGTTTTATAATGGGTGGCCTTGGTTATGAAATCTATCGACGGTCCCGCGAACAACCGGATCCTATTATCGCCTCCAATATTTAGATTGAAATGGCATAAAACTGGCAGTTCAACTACTGATACCGAGATATCGTGCTTCTTGTATTCAATGGCTGTAGTTCCATCGTAAAAGATAGGCGAATAGGGATCGTATAAATTGTTGGCATCGAATTCATTGGCCCCTTTTTTAGCAAACGCAGGTTCCACCGAAACCCCTAACATTTCAATAATAGTATATTGAAAATAACCCCCAATGGAGTAACCGGGTCTGTAACTGTAGATTCCATCATCGGAACTTGAGAAAGAACTCCCCAAAAAGCTACCTTTTAAACCAAATTTAATGTCTTGTGCATTTAAGTTGATTTGATTAAATGCAAAACAGACTACGAGTAGGATAGTCGATTTTTTCATGTTGGGTAATAATTAAATTAGTCGAAATTCAAAAAACAAAATAACGGCAAAATTGAATACAAAGCAATTTTTTTCTTTCCCCAATAACAAATTTTGATTTGAAAGGGTTCAGATTTAACTCATTAGTCATTAATTTTAAGCGGTTTAATAAAATTTATGTCAATGAACATAGAAAAAAAAAGACATTTTCATGCTTTTTTGTTTGGGTTACCTATTGACTTGAATAATCAAATTAGCATAACTTTGCTTTTATTTTAGTTAACCCAAAATTCAAATAATTATGAAGAAAATTCTCTTTCCTGGGGTCTTTTTAGCCCTATTGTTGGCCACCTCTTGTTCAAAGGATGAATTTACAGAGGAAGATGCTACGAATGCTCAAAAAGAAATCATCAGTTACCAGGATTCCATCGATCATGTTAGGGACTCGTTAAACCACATTGGAGGTATTATCCAATACAGTGTGAGCGTGATTCCAGTGAATGGCGGGACCGGATTCTCTGGTGGTTCAAGTCTAAAATCAGGAAATTCCGTCAAGAGCCTTTCCGGTGCAGTAGTTTCAGTTTCGCAACATGGCCTTTTACTGAAGGACACTACCGATGAAACCGGCATTGCCGTTTTTAATGATTTGCGGGTAGGAACAGTGAATGTAAATGTGATAGCTGCGGATTACACGGGTGCAAACTTTATAGCAGAGATAGCGCCTGAGGATGATCCAAACGTTAATACCTATTACGAGGTGTTACGGCATGCTGCCACAATGGTGCCTGTCTTTTCTTTGACAGAGGGCACCTCGAATATCTCAGGAAAGTTATCCTATGAAACAGACCTGACAAACACCGCTCCTGAGATTGCCAGCGACGTAACAGTAATTGCCATGATTGATGTGGACAATTCTACATTTCAGGAAAATTATTTTAACGACCTGTGGGACGATGATTTTGGAAAATATCATGCCAAAATTGTACAAATTGCTTACACAGACATCACTGGATCTGCCGTATCAGATGCCACAGGAGCATATTCTATAGAAATTCCTTCAGCAGCCGATGGGTTGCCTTTCAAACTGGAAATATCAGATATAGCGGTTGATCAGCAACTCTTGATGAACACCTTGAACGATCAACCTGTAAATGGGGTACAAGTGGTACGGACCATCTTTTCATCAGATTTAACCTACTCCACTGCAAGCGACATCGATAATGTACCTGCAGCCTATGTGGTGTTTGGCGAACCAACAGGTACTATTACCCAACAGCCGATTGAAAATGCGTATGCTTATGCTGTAATTGGCGAATCAGGAATTGCATCAATTATTATTACGGATCAAGGTAGTGGCTATACCCAACCGCCTATTATTACCATAACTGGTGATGGTGAAGGTGCCGAAGCTGTAGCCTTTATCACCGAAGGAAAAGTGACCTCAGTTCAAATTACCGAAGCCGGTAAAGGTTATACCTATGCCAATGTATCGGCTGACGATAAAACCGGGTTAGATGCCGATGCAACACCAGTAATAACTTACGGTATCACCTCCATTAACATGTCCGATAATGGTAGTGGATACCAATCGAGGCCAGACATTTCCATCGTCTCGAACGAAGGTTCTGGAGCAAGTGGCTTAGCCATCATGTCGGGGTACGTGTCTGATATTACTGTTACAAGTGCTGGTAACAATTATGTTTGTCCACCAACAGTAGTATTAACCGGAAGCATTGGAACCAATGCCACGGCCACGGCCAACATGACTTATTACAACCCGATTCACTCTATCGTATTGTCTGACAATTTTAAAGAAAACAATTTTTATGAATCCACCCCGGAAGTTTTGATTGAAACTTACAACACCGGTAGTGGGGCCACCGCATTTGCTCAACTGTCGAGCGCAGGTACTATCGACAGGATTGAACTTGCCGATGCCGGGTTAGGCTACACCCAGGCACCAAGTGTATTGGTAGTTGGCGGTGGTGGTACAGGGGCCACAGCCTATGCTACCCTCAATGGAGATGGCAGCATCAATATTATTGTTGTTGAAGGCGGTAAGGGTTATACCTCCGATCCAACCGTTCAGATTTCGGCACCACCCGCAGGTGGAACTCAAGCCATAGGTACACCTGTAAGAGC
>Ga0154429_1090_pt1 | contig 8741 bp, 10 predicted proteins | sample RifGroC2_FD_115933 | JGI IMG/M metagenome (GOLD analysis project Ga0154429, IMG submission 115933) | Bacteroidetes bacterium GWC2_40_13
TGGTGGACCCGGCAAGCAAAAGTTCAGGGCAAAACAGATGCGTGAATTGTTGCTGACCATACAGGATAAATCCATGGCTGAGCAAAAAGAAATTTTGAACAAAACCATCGAGGATTGGATGGGTGATGATCAGGAGCAAATTGACGACATGGTAGTGGTTGGTGTCAGATTATCATAATTTGAGAATGTTTTATTAGTGCACATTAATTTTAACAATTTATAGATGAATAGATTATCTCTTCTTCTCATTTCTTTAACCATTTTGACTTCTTCCTGTAACGATGATTTTCCAATAAATAGTGATTGGAGTGATAATACCCTTGTAATGGGAATCCTTTGTACTTCCGATACCGCTCAGTATATAAAAATAAATAAATCATTTCTTGGTGAAGGTGATGTTTATGAAATGGCCAAAGTATCAGATTCTATCCAGTATGCTTCGGTACTTGATGTATCATTAATTGAATATTCAATCATTTCAACATCGGATTCTCCTTTCAACGAGAGTAACTGGAAACGGACTACCCGGGACACAATTAAACTTGTGCGGACAGACGAAATCAGGAAATCAGAGGTAAATCCGGAAGGTGAAGCTGGCACATTTGCCACTGATCATAATTACTTATATAAAACTACCGCACCGTTAGTAGATGGATATAAATATAAATTATACATAAAAATACCCGGAAAAATTCAACCAGTTTGGGCCGAAACGTACATGATTTCCAAATTGGTTACATCAAATCCATCGATTAATGAAAGTCGCAAGATTTTTATGAATGAAGGTTATACCATGAAATGGGAATCGGCTATTTATGCCAAGATTTATCAGCCAAAAATTCGCTTCAACTATATTGAGTTTGCAAATGGAGATACGGTGGATAAAAATATTACCATTGAATATCCGATGCAAACCGTAGATGCACTCAGGACCCCCGATCCTTATGAAACAGGAATTGATTTAAATCAATCGGTAGGAGGAAGCGATTTTTATAAAAACCTGGCCCAAAAGATTGAATCAAACCAACAGGTCAAACGCCGGTTTAAAAGCCTCGACTTCATCTTTTTGGCAGGTGGCGATGATTTCAATACCTATTTAAATGTCTCCCAAACAGAATTGAGTTACGGACAATCTACACCAGAATTCAGTAACATTCAAAATGGCAATGGCCTTTTCGATAACCGTTTCCGGTACGAGATTAAAGGAAGGATTCTGTCAGTATCTTCTATTGATAGCTTAGTTAACGGTAGTTTCACCAAACATCTTAATTTTGATGTGAACCTTGCCCAATAATGTAGATTGTATTTTAAAAAACCGAATCGGTCCTGGTTTCTGATTGACTTTTTTCTGACATTTTACAAAAAACAAACTGTCTTTCTGTCATCGTGTCAGTCATTTTTGGAAATGATACAAACCCGATTGTGTCATTATTACGGAAATTTTCCTGAAAATCTTTACGGCACAAAGATTGAAATTGGGAGCGAAAATGAATAATAAATTAATTAGCATATAAAAATGGGTAAAATTATTGGAATAGACTTAGGAACAACCAACTCATGCGTTGCCGTAATGGAGGGAAACGAACCTGTTGTAATCCCTAATAGCGAAGGAAAAAGAACCACACCTTCCATTGTAGCTTTCGTGGAAAATGGAGAACGTAAAGTAGGCGATCCCGCCAAACGTCAGGCAATTACAAATCCGCAAAAAACTGTTTCTTCCATAAAACGTTTTATGGGCGAAAAATTCGAGGGCGTTGGTAAAGAAATTGCCAGGGTTCCTTACAGTGTTATTAAAGGAGATAACAATACGCCGAGGGTTCAAATTGACGACCGTAAATTTTCACCCCAGGAGATTTCAGCCATGATTCTTCAGAAAATGAAGAAAACAGCTGAGGATTATCTGGGTCAGGAAGTTACCGAAGCTGTAATCACAGTTCCTGCTTACTTTAACGATGCACAACGTCAAGCAACCAAAGAAGCTGGTGAAATTGCCGGGTTAACCGTAAAACGGATTATCAACGAACCAACAGCAGCTTCATTGGCTTATGGCCTTGATAAAAAGGACAGGGACATGAAAATTGCTGTTTTCGACCTTGGTGGTGGAACCTTTGATATTTCCATTTTGGAATTAGGTGATGGCGTTTATGAAGTGAAATCAACCAACGGAGATACACATTTAGGAGGTGACGATTTTGACCAGGTAATCATTGATTGGCTGGCCGATGAATTTAAGACTGCCGAAGGTATTGATCTCCGTAAAGATCCCATGGCTTTGCAACGGTTGAAAGAAGCAGCCGAAAAAGCAAAAATTGAGTTATCAAGTTCCTCATCTACCGAGATTAACTTACCATATATTATGCCAGTGGACGGAATCCCAAAACACTTGGTAAAAACATTGAGCCGTGCCAAATTTGAGCAACTGGCGGATCGTTTGATTCAAGCCACATTGGAACCTTGCCGCATTGCACTTAAAGATGCAGGTATCTCAAAATCCGATATTGATGAGGTAATTCTTGTAGGTGGTTCTACACGTATCCCTGCTATTCAAAAAATTGTTGAAGATTTCTTTGGAAAAACCCCATCAAAAGGAGTAAACCCTGATGAAGTAGTAGCAGTAGGTGCTGCCATTCAAGGAGGTGTTCTTTCCGGTGAAGTAAAAGATGTTCTATTATTGGATGTTACACCGCTTTCGCTTGGAATTGAGACCCTTGGCGGGGTTATGACCAAATTGATAGAATCGAATACCACGATACCAACTAAGAAATCAGAGACTTTTACCACGGCTGCCGACAATCAACCATCGGTTGAAATTCACGTGCTGCAAGGGGAACGCCCAATGGCAAAAGATAACAAAACCATTGGAAGGTTCCACTTAGATGGGATACCACCAGCACCGCGTGGAATACCTCAAATTGAAGTAGCTTTTGATATTGATGCCAATGGAATTTTACATGTTACGGCAAAAGATCGCGGTACCGGTAAAGAACAAAAAATCCGTATTGAAGCCTCTTCAGGATTGAGCGATGCAGAAATCAACCGGATGCGTGATGAAGCCAAAGCTAATGCCGATGCCGATGCTAAAGCCAAAGAGCGGATTGAGAAAATAAATGCCGCAGATAGTTTGATCTTCCAAACCGACAAAAACCTGAAAGAGTTTGGCGATAAGATTCCATCGGATAAAAAGAAAACTATTGAAGATGCTTTAGCAAAGTTGAAAGAAGCACATAGAAATCAGGATTTGGATGCTATTGATGCAGCTTCAACTGAAGTGAATAATGCATTCCAGGCAGCATCACAAGATTTGTATAATGCCCAACAACAAACACAAAGTGGAGCCCAAACCGATGCAGGGAACCCGTCGGGTGGGAAAACCTCTAAGGATGATGAAGTAACTGATGTTGATTTTGAAGAAGTAAAATAGTCAATTCAAACCATACAATAAAAAAGCCGGTATTCGCCGGTTTTTTCTTTTTATACAAGTTTTATTTTATCTGATCGACGGACTATTGTTTTCAGTGGGTATATCGAATTAATCTGTCTGTTTTTTGCGGTTGATAAAAGGTAAGGCAATAAACGCAATGGCTCCAGCAATAAGCAGCATGAGATTCATTGACGTATGCGAAATAAGAGCAAAATCTTTTCCGTAATTCTCGGCAAGCCCATAAATTGCAAGGGTTTCAATAACCATAAAGTGCCAAGCCCCAATTCCCCCCTGTACAGGCATCAGCATAGCCAACCCACCCATAATGAATGCCGTGAGCCCTGCAATGGCAGGTACATGGTTGGTAGGTGCATAGCTAAAAAATACCACATACATCATAAAGAAATATAGCACATAAATAAGTATCGAAAGAAAGATGAACCATCCCGGGTGTTTCAGTTTTTTTATGGATTTAATTCCTTCAAAAAAGTTGAACAAAAGATCGTACAATTTTCCAATAAATGAAATTTGTTTAAGACGATGTCTAAATTTATACAAGCCAACCAGTGAAGCCATTCCAATAACAAATCCAAGAATCCAGAACCAGGCTGAAAACAAAAAACCGAAATTGTTACCAAATTGGGGATTGTTGATCATAAATTGTTCAAAGACTCCTATTTGAGAAAAGATGGTCGAAAATACGAGAATTAGTAAGAACAGGGTATCCGTTGTCCGTTCGGTAACTACAGTTCCCACTAACTTACCGAAAGGGATTTTTTCATACCTGCTTAAGACGGTACAACGTGCCAATTCGCCACCTCTAGGAATCACCAGGTTTGTGGCATATAAAACCAGAACTGATGAAAAAGTGTTTGATAATCTGGCTTTATAACCTAAAGGCTCAATAAGCATGTTCCACCGGATGGCACGTACAAAATGGCTTAATAATGCCAGCAAAAGGGAAAGAAAAACCCACCCCCATTTTAATTCCTTCAGTGTTGCAACAAAGCCTGTTAAATCATATTCCCGGTAAACCCAGGCAAATAAGAATATGCCAACGGCAAAAAAGAAAAGGTATTTTGCAATGTTTTTAAATCTATCCATATAATTTTTGAGTGAGAGGCAAAGATAATTTTTTATTGATTTGCAAGTAACGGAAAACATGAGCCATGAATTGTTCTACAGCTCATAAAAAATACTTCCTGAACAATCTGTTATTTAGGAATAGTTGGATCAACAAAAACACGCAAAGCCAAATCTTTATCAATCATAAAAAGGCCATTTCCTTTACCTTCGACCATACGCAACTGATCCAAAATAGCTTGTACATTCGATTCTTCTTCAACCTGTTCATCCACATACCATTGGAGGAAACTTTTAGCAGCATGATCGCGTTCCTCGATGGCCACATCCATCAAATGATAAATAAGTGAAGTAACTATTTGTTCGTGTTTCTGGGTGTCTTCAAAAATGTGAATAATTCCGTTCCATTCTTTTGGAACCTCGGCTATCGGCTTTAAATCAACTTTACCGCCCCGTTCGATAATATAATCGAAGAATTTTAAGGCATGGGCAATTTCCTCTTGATATTGAACCCTGAACCAATTGGCGGCCCCGGCTAAACCGATTTCGGCACAGTAAGCCGACATGGATAAATAAAAATACGCCGACCAATACTCTGCATTTACTTGCTTGTTCAGTTCATCTTCTATCCTTTTTGTTATCATAAAGCATTTTTTTAATGTGATTAATTAGTTGTATTTATTATCCATCGCGATGGGTATTGAATTATTCAAAATCTAGATTAAAAGTTTTTTGTAATTTATGAAGAAGTTCGTTCTGTTCGGCTAAAAAGTTGTATTTATCTGAATTTGTATAGACTATATTCTGTGAAGTAATTTCTTCGGCAACCGCTACTTGTATCTCCAACTGATTCAGTTCAAGTTCTGTTTTCAAAAAGCCACTGAGCTTGGAATGCAGCTTTTCCATAAAGTCTTTCTGCTGACTGGTATTATCCAATTGGATTGAAATTGTAGTTGGATTTATTTTGGATGGCAAATGTGTTAGCAATACCTGATGCATTCGTGGCATTTGCTTTTCAATACTATTGGTAAATTTTTTCCAGGCGGTTTCAAGTGCATCTGATTGGAAATCGACATTGGGATCGTTAACTGAAATATCCTCAATTTGTTTTTCCTCAGTTGGAACCGAGAATGGATTTTTAGTAGCCGAAATTCCTTTTAAAGAAGGTGATGAGGCCTGATACTCTTTATATACCGGAGCCGTTTTTGCTTTTGAACCGGGCGCAACCACTGAACTAGCCGGAACCTGAATTTTAGGCTTTGTGGCTTCTTCACCAGGAGTTACTAATTCACTTTTTTTTTTTCTGAAATAAGCTGGCTTAAATTGATAAGTGCCAATTCCACGGTTAACCGTTTATTAATGCTACTACGGTATTGAATCTCAGCTTCGTTTGAGATATTAATGGCTTGAAATAGAAACCTGGCTGTACATTTTTTAGCTTGTTCAAGATAATGTGATTTAATAGCTGCGCCTACTTCCAACAATTGAACTGTTTTGCCGTCTTGCGACACTAATAAATCCCTGAAATGTTTGCTGAGTCCGGAAAGAAAATGCTGACCCTCAAATCCCTTATCCAGAATTTCATTGTAGATGGTCAGGCAGGTACTGATATCCTCGGTAAGAAAGGCCTGGGTGAGCTTAAAAAAGTAATCGTAATCAAGGACATTCAGGTTGGCAATGGTACTTTCGTAAGTGAGTTGATTCCCCGAAAAGCTTACAATTTGGTCAAAGATAGAAAGGGCATCGCGCATGGCTCCATCTGCTTTCTGTGCAATCACGTTCAAGGCCTCGGGTTCAGCCTTTACGTTTTCATTTTTTGCCACATACGCCAGATGTTCGGCTGCATCTTCCACAGTAATCCTGCTAAAATTATAAATCTGGCACCTTGACAAAATGGTCGGTAGAATTTTATGTTTCTCGGTGGTAGCCAGAATAAAAATGGCATGAGCCGGCGGTTCTTCCAATGTCTTTAAAAAAGCATTAAAAGCTGATGCAGATAACATGTGAACCTCATCGATAATATATACACTGTATTTTCCCAATTGAGGAGGAATGCGCACTTTATCAATCAATGTCCGGATGTCGTCAACCGTATTGTTCGATGCGGCATCCAATTCATGGATGTTGTATGATCTGTCTTTATTAAACGAAACGCACGATTCGCATTCGTTGCAAGGTTCGGTTTCGCTGGAAAGATTTAAGCAGTTGATGGTTTTTGCAAAAATACGGGCACATGTTGTTTTCCCCACACCCCGAGGGCCACAGAACAGATATGCATGAGCCATATGGCTGTTTTGGATGGCATTTTTTAAGGTAGTGGTAATTGATTTTTGGCCAACTACCGAAGCAAAGGTGGAAGGTCTATATTTACGGGCCGAAACAATAAAATGATCCATATTTTTTTATTCGTGATGGCAAATATAAAAAAATTACCACATGCAATGGCAGAATGTTGCAAGTCATTTTTCAACAATTTACCATAGATCATTTTATAGATGCTTAGTTGTTAATTGATTGTGCCAAGTTATATGAAATATTCCTATCAATGGTTCAAAGTAATATAAAAATGAACTATTTTTATGGCTGACATTTTCAAAATATTGATGGCAATATTAATTTTTGAATTTTCATTTGCAATATTATTTTTGTGAACTAATTAGGTATGTGCCGATAGATGGAAACACCACAACTCATTGGAGGATTTAAGCAAAAATTTGAAAAGTTTGTTTATCTTTATAAAAAAACGAAGCAGGAAAATGAATTGCTCAGGATAGAGAACCAAAACCTGAAAGCTTTGTTAGATCAGAACGAAAAGGAGTTGGAAGAAAATAAGCACAGACTGAAAACAAACGAATTGGCAAAAACATTTTTAGCATCGGGAGGAAACGACCAGGAGGCTAAACTTAAAATAAACAGAATAGTGCGGGAGATTGATAATTGTATTGCTCTGTTAAATAGATAGGAGAGGATTTCGATGGATGACAAATTAACGATTCGGGTAAACATTGTTGACCGGTATTATCCATTGAAAATTGATAGAAAAGAGGAAGAAAAGATAAGAAAAGCGGCTAAAAAGATAAACGATACCGTAACACAGTATCAAAAATTGTATGGGAATAAAGATGGACAGGATTTTTTAGCTATGGTGGCTCTTCAGTTTGTTACCCGGTTGGTGGAGGCAGAAGAACATCATGAAATCCATCCGGTTTTGGAGGAAGTGAGACAATTTGATAAAATTTTAGCAGAAATTCTTCAGGAAGAGTAATAAACGTTCTTTAAAATAAGACCAAAAATTTTGCCCGCGCCGGTTCTTGGATAGTTTGGAAAACTCAACATTAGCAAATTTGGAGTTAAGCTCGATTTTTGTAAGACAGGCCCCATCCACCTTTGGTGGATTTCTTCGGAGACAGGGGAAGTAAGAATGAAATTGGCAGCTCCACCCATGTTTAACAGGGGTTTTTACGAAACACAGAAATTGGTGCGGGTTTTTTATTAATATATATTTAACTAAATTATGGAAAAAAGCTCTATTGTTATTGCTGTTATTTCAGTAATTGCAGGCGGCATCATCTCATATATAATCGTGAAATTAGGCCTTAGCCGAAAGAGTAAACGGATTATACATGATGCCGAAACTGAGGCTGAAATGATTAAGAAGGATAAAATCCTTCAAGCCAAAGAAAAGTTCCTGCAAATGAAAACGGAACACGAAAAGGTGATTAATGAAAGAAATAGCCGGATGGTTGCCGCAGAAAATAAACTGAAACAAAAGGAAACTGCTATTTCACAGCGCATTGAAGAATACAATCGTAAAAAAAATGAGGTAGATATTATTAAAAACAACCTCACCACTCAAATGGAGTTGGTCGAAAAGAAGACCGAAGAATTGGAACGGATGCACAAACAGCAGGTGGAGCATTTGGTTGCCATCTCAGGATTATCTGTTGAAGAAGCCAAATCACAGTTGGTAGAATCATTGAAAGCAGAAGCCCGTACCGAGGCTATGTCGTCAATTAATGAGATTATGGATGAGGCTAAAATGACCGCCAATAAAGAGGCAAAACGTATTGTGATTCAAACCATCCAAAGGGTTGCCTCAGAATATGCCGTTGAAAATTCAGTAACAGTGTTCCATATTGATAATGATGATATTAAAGGACGGATTATCGGACGCGAAGGACGTAACATCCGTGCTTTAGAAGCTGCAACCGGTGTCGAAATTATTGTTGACGATACC
>Ga0154429_1008_pt1 | contig 7458 bp, 6 predicted proteins | sample RifGroC2_FD_115933 | JGI IMG/M metagenome (GOLD analysis project Ga0154429, IMG submission 115933) | Bacteroidetes bacterium GWC2_40_13
TTTGCCACGAATAAAATTAATGTCCATGAATGACATAATTCATAATTCTTCATTCTGAATTACTCATTGACAAGCCTCGCTCCTTCTTCAATAACCACTTCAATAATCTGAGGTTCTTTGCCGTCAGGAGTTTTATAATTAGCACGGATGTTTTTTTCAAACGCGGGAACCGATCCTTTTTTTACCAAGTTGATGGTACACCCACCAAAACCGCCACCCATCATCCGGGCACCCAATACTCCATCGGTATTTCTGGCCATATCCACCAATTGGTCCAATTCGTGGCAACTGACTTCATACTTATTTTTCAGCCCTTCATGCGAACCATACATCAGTTTTCCAAATTCTACAAAATTTCCTTGTTCCAAGGCGTTGCAGGCATTTTCTAGCCTTATGTTTTCTTCAATTACATAGGAACACCGGTTGTAGGTAATTTCATTAAACTCGCTTTTATGGGCTTGGATGAGTTCCAAACCCACATCGCGAAGGGAATGGATATTGGGCTGGTATTTTTTCAAAAGGGCCACCCCATTTTCGCATTCCTGCCTGCGTTTGTTGTATTCCGATGATGCCAATGAATGTTTTACCCCGGTATTTACCAGAACCAACATATAATCGGTCATATCGAGTGGAAAATATTGGTATTCCAGACTGCGGCAATCTAATTTGATCACATGATTGGCTTTGCCGTGCATGGAGGCAAACTGATCCATAATGCCGCATTTTACTCCGGCATACTCATGCTCGGCCATTTGAGCGAATTTTACTAACTGTAATTTTGAATAATTCAGCTTAAAAAGATCATTAATAGCATAGGCCATTCCCACCTCAATAGCCGCCGATGAAGACATTCCAGCGCCCAGGGGGACATCGCCCCCAAAAACGCAATCAAAAGCAGGAACTTTTTTTCCATCCTTTACAAATTGGGCAATTACACCCAATAAATAGTTGGCCCAATGGGTTTTGCTGGGTTCAATTTTATCAACCGGGGTTTCGAAACTTTCGTTCAAATCGATGGCATAAAACCTGAAAACCCCTGATGAATTGGGTTTTATCGCAAAATGGATGGACTTGTTAACCGAAGCGGGTAATACAAACCCTTCGTTGTAGTCGGTATGTTCTCCAATCAGATTCACCCTGCCTGGGGCTGCGTAAAGGTTTGGCTCTATTCCAAATTTTTCTTTAAAAATGGTTTTGATTTCTTTTTTCATTGTCATTGATATTCTTATGTTTAAACTATTTTGTATAAGGATGTTTCATGTATTGGAATACCGGAAGAGCTTCGTTCTGATGCCCGGCATCGAAAAAAGTGGCATTTTCCCAATGTGAACCTTGTCCCCACAAGGTGCTGCACGAAGTCGAAATCCACGCGGGTTCCCAGTAAATTACCCCTATCCCACCTCCGTCAATCACTTTTTGAGTTAAGGTTATCATGTATTGCAGTTGTCCTTGGGGTGTAGCCCTGAAACCGGAATCCAGCGATTGTTCCCCCAGAATGTTATGAGCCGGATCAAAGCTTTCTAAGGTCCATGGATAGGAAGTTTCAACCACCATTACCTCTTTTCCGAAATCCTTTTTTAACCGGGCAACCTCGTCCGATAATTGTTGCATCGAGAAATCGGACCAATTGGAATAATAGGACAATCCGATAAAATCGTAAGGAGCAATCCCGTTAACCCTGGCAGAATCAAACCATTCATAGGCATGGTCAGGCTGGGCAATATGCAACATTACCAAGGGTTTGATGGATTTAGCCTGTCCCCCGGCGTCCCTGACCGCTTTGATACCGCTATTGAGCAAAGCTACATTGCGTTTCCAGTCAATGTTTTTCGTATCACTGGTATCGCGGTTTTGCATCACTTCAATGTTGATTTCGTTCCCCACCTGAACCATTTCGGGCATGATGCCTGCATGTTCCAGGCGCATCAAATAATTGAAGGTAAATTGATATACCGAATCACAAAGAATATTCAAATCGGCAATCCCTTTCCACGTTGCCGGAATAACCTGATGGCTGGGATCGGCCCAGGTATCGGAATAATGGATGTCGAGCAGTACCTGCATGTGGTTTTCTTTCGCTTTCCTGATGGTTTCAAAAACATCATCGGAGTTGCTGTATTCGGTCCAGTTGGGATTGTTCCACAATCGTACGCGAACCAAATTGCAGCCCTTTTCGGCAAAAATCTGATACGGATCGGTCACCTGTCCATTCAACCGATAGGTTCCGCCGCAGTCTAGCATTTCATTAACGTACGAAAGGTCGGCCCCATAATAAAATTCAGGCTGTTCTTGGCACGAAGCCATTATTAGGATTATCTCTAATCCTAATGAAAGTCCAATGATTGTTTTCATGTTCTTATTTAGTTTATTTTCAAATGAGCGTTTTCTAATGTCGGTGATTGGGCCGAAATTGAAATCTCTGTTTCTGTATTGGTTGTTTTCAATAGAATGGTAGCGATACCTGCTTCTACTATGGCCGGATTATCGCCAATCAATTGGGCATTACCTGATACTGTAAATTCTATCTTTAATCCATTGACGGGGCAAAGGGTTCCCTGTTGATCAACTACCGCAGCATATACAAAAATAATATCGCTACCAGTTGAGCGTAAAGGAATTCCTGAAGTATCACAGGTAAGTTGAATCTTTGCTGGTTTTTGTGGTGTTGATGCTTTATATAATGCCATTTTTTTGCCGTTTACATAGCCAATAGCCTCTAAAGTACCTGCTTCAAATTTAGATAGATGAAAGGTGAATGGCGGATGTTTTAAATGGCTGCTGTATGTATCATTATCTGGCTTTTGATTGCCTAATGATTTTCCATTGAGGAACAATTCCACCTCCTGGCAATTACTATAAATTTTAATATCAGTCGATGAACCGGGCTGCCAGTAACTGGCAATAAAAACCATAGCACCGCCCTGTGCGGGTAAAACAACAGGTTCTGTCAAATCGCGTTGACTCTGATAGAAATAATAGGCAAATTTGGGAATCCTGAAAATATCGACAATTCCCGACGCTTCAATATCGTTGGCGTAACCCCGGTTATAATCGAACATCAGCCAATTGGCCTGACCAATGGTTGAAATACCCTTTTGATTAGAATTCGAGGCTTCCTGAAAGTTCAATGCCTGTTGAAGCATCCGCTTTTCGCCATCGCCCCGGAACTGGCGGCTGGTCCGCTCCTCCTCTTTCAGGTCGGCATAAGCCGTTTGATTGAATCCTGCATTCTGGGCATAATATTCCCAATCGCCATATTCTGCAATAAAAACCGGACGTTTACCTTCTTTATATTGATTCCAGTAATGGGGCGGTTTTCCATGCTGGCGTGCCGGAATAAATAAATCGTAACCTTCGTAATCAATCCAGGCACAGGTAAATTGCCCCTTTTCGGAAAGTTCTTCTTCTTTTACGGCCAGAATCCGTTCCATAAAATCGGGTTCCATCCACGATTCGTTTAACGAAAGTTCCCAAAAGAACACAGAAGCCCGGTTCCGGTCGCGGCGGATTAATTCCCGAACATCGTTTAAAACGTGCTTTTGAAAGGTTTCGTTGCCGTTGAATTGCCAACCAGGGATACAGTTCATGGTTACTATTCCTAACGAATCGCAGGCATCCATAAAAGCCTCGGAATGGGGATAATGCGATAAACGGATCATATCAAACCCCGCATTTTTAATTTTTACGGCATCGCGCCACTGGGCTTCATCCGATAAGGCATAGCCCATGTAAGGATATTCCTGGTGGCGGTTGGTCCCTGTAAGGAATATCTTGTGTCCGTTTAAAAACAATCCCTCCTCTGTCAGTTCTACTTTCCGGATTCCAAATCTCTGATGGATTTTATCAATGACTCTGTTTTGCTGAACCACTGTGGTTTTTAAAGCATATAAGTGCGGATGGCCCGGGCTCCAAAGTTGTGGTTGTTCGACGTCAATTTTTTGAACAACCTCGATAGTTTCATCAGGTTGGGCTTTGATTTTTTCCGAAGTTTGTGAGATAACGGTTTTTCCCTTGCTATCACTAATCTGTTGAGTAACCTGAAAAACTTGTTCTGTCTCCGTTTCATTGATAATCTGGGTGGTTATTTTCAGTTTGCTTATAGAACTGTCTATCAATTCGAACTGAATAAAAACAGCACCTGATGCTGGTTTAAATGTAGTTAAGGCTTCGGTGATATGCAGTTTTGAGGTGGAAACCAGTTTTACATTCCGGTAAATGCCTCCATAGCGGTTGAAATCCAACATATTCAGTGCCTTTCCGGGAGGAACCAATGAATCATCGGTATTTACCAGTTTCACGGCCAACAGATTGGCTTCACCAAATTTCAATGCTGAATTCAAAGGAACGATAAAGGGCAGATAACCTCCCGTATGTTGCATGATAAGTTTTCCATTCAGGTAAACATCGGCATTTTGCATAGCACCCTCAAAATAAAGCGAATGAAGTTTATCAGTCTCAGTTTTTGAAATTGTAAATGTTTTTCGGTACCAGCAGGTTCCCATCCATTGATTATTGACCACTAATGGTTCAATTTGAGCGGTATGGGGCAATGTAACGGAATCAAAAGCCGATTCGGTAATCCCGGTTCCTGAATAGTCACCATCGGGTAAATCTTTGGCAAAGACCCAACCCTGATTAAAGTCATCGTACTCGCAACCCTCATAATCTTTGTCTTGTTGGCAAGCCAATGCCAATAGGCTTACAACAGCGATTCCAATTTTAAGAATATCTTTTCGCATCTTAATTAATTGTTTTAACAATTTTTCTTGATTCCAGTATTTGTCCATGGCCGTTCAACCATTGAATCAGGTAGATTCCTTCCTTCCAAATAGAGGTATTAACGAATGATTCATCAGAAGTTTCTTTAATGAGTAGCCGTCCATCCATACCCATGATCTGAAAATTTTGACTACCGTTCAGAGATGTTTTTATGTGAAGTCTCTCATTAAAAGGATTAGGATAAACATCAGTAAATAAATTATTTAAATTATCATTAACTGATACTGTAATTTCTTCGCAACTACTCCATTTATAAGCATAGACTTCAGTATCTCCTTCAATCACATATTTTCGATGGGTTCCCCACAACAAGGCACATTCCTCCGGAACATCTTCATGATACAAAGCCATATTCCAATCGGCTTTCACGGTATAAATAAATGCCCCCTCTTCCCCTTTTTGCAAGGTGGTGGTGTATTTGTAGATGTTATTTCCTATGGCTGTCATTTTCATAAATTGCCAATTGGTACCTGTAAAATCTCCGGTTACATACACATCTTCCACTATGGTAACACCGGTCATATCTACATAAAACGTAACCTGCGAACTGGTAGAGGGTGCCACAGAATAATCATAAGTTAAGTATTCAATTCCCTGATGCAATTGATTGTCGAAATCGAAAAATGTAGCATTTTCATAATGCGAACCAGGGCCCCAAATAGTTGAACAACTGGTAGTGACCCAGGCGGGCTCCCAATAAATGGTTCCCATTCCTCCACTGGAAATGACGGAATAATTCAGATTTATCAAAAAGTTTTTCTGTCCTTGCACGGTGGCAAGATACCCATCCATAAGCGACTCCCCGGTTAAAATATTTCCGGCATCGCCATTATTATCAAGGGTCCAGGGAAAACCTGTTTCAACAATCCAAACCGACTTTTCAAATTTAGTCTTAAGGCTTTTTACAATGGTTCCAACTTCGGCTAAAGTTTGTTTATGCCATTGGGGATAGTAGGAAAGTCCAATAATATCAAATTCGCTTAAACCATTGCTTTTAGCCGCAGAAAACCACCAATCGCCATTATCGGGATCTGAAACATGTAAAACGGTTTTAATTGATGTATCAACATCCTTTGTTGCCTGAATCCCGGCTTTGAAGAGTTTTACATTCCTGGACCAATTGTTTGGATATAACGATTCCCCTTCTTCTAACAGAATATTTCCATTGGTTTCATTCCCTATCTGCACAAACTCGGGCATTAAATTTTCGGTTTTTAAGGTATTTAATAATTGAAACGTATAATTGTAAACCGAATCGACTAAAATATCCAAATCGGTAATTCCCTGCCAGGCAGCGGGTCGCAATTGGTTACCGGGATCGGCCCAGGTATCGGAATAATGGAAATCGAGCAACACTTTCATGCCTGCTAGCTTCGCACGTGTAATCCCTTTCTTGACATCGGCAAAATTACCGTATTCTGTCCAATCGGGATTGTGCCATATCCTAAAACGGACTACTTGATTCTGATAGCCTTGAAAAATTGCATAAACATCTTTGGTGCTTCCGTTTTCGTAATAAACCGCCCCACAATCCTCCATTTCGTTCAAATACGACAGATCCACCCCTAGAAGCACCTCCTGCGAAATCGCTTTCAACTGAAAAATGCCCATTATCAATAAAATCAATCCAATATTTCTCATCGCTATCTGTTTTATAGTTTCGTTTTGCTAATTCCTAATTGCCAGTTTCTTTGTCTTGTGTCTAACATCTATCCTCACATTTTAATAATCCGATCGGTAAAATCCCATGCCTCTTTAGGTTTAAACCGATAATAATAGGCGCCTTTTTTCGATTCCGAGGTATCTTTTTTATCCAGCCGCTCCATAGTATCTAATGAAAGAATTTTTTTGCGGAAATTACCCGGATCAAATTCTTTCATGAAGATGGAATTGTACAATTGACGCAGTTGTGTGATGGTAAATTCCGGGGGAAGCAAATCGCGCCCCACCAAGTCGTAACTAGCCTTTTTGCGGAGTTTTTCAAGTGCTGCATTTACCATTTGCTGGTGATCAAAGATCAGTCCCGGTAACTGGCTTACCGGCCACCATTCTGCATTGTATTGATACACCAGTTGATGATTATGGTTCTGAATATTAATTAAAGCGTAAAATACCACGCTAATGACACGGCCTCCGGGGTCACGTTCCGGATTCGAAAAGACCTGAACCTGCTCCATAAAAATGTCTTTCAACCCGGTAATAGCAACAAGTACCCGGTTGGCTGCATCTTCCACCGACTCTTTCGGGTTTACCCATCCCCCAATGAGCGACCATTGCCCCAAGGCAGGTTCCAGATTCCGCTTGAAGAGCAATAATTTCAGTTGTCCTTCGTGGTATCCAAATATCACGTTGTCAACTGATACTAAATGCTTTTCCTGAAGATGATATGGCTGTAACATTTTTTATGTACTATTTTATAAAAGTATTAACTACTTTTTATATTACCAAAAATGATAAAAAGTATTTTTTACTTTTCACTAAGAATTTGAATATGTGGCTTAGTATTCAACAACATAAACTAAAAAGGTTGAACCATTGTCCAACCTTTAGTAATTTCGTTTAAATCTAATTTAAAGTGGAAATACAAAATATTCATTTCCTTCCAAAGTTTCTTTATGAAAGCCCATTTTTTCGAGATACCTGGCATGATGTGTCGATTGTGGTATGGTACAAAGCATG
>Ga0154429_1121_pt1 | contig 7194 bp, 6 predicted proteins | sample RifGroC2_FD_115933 | JGI IMG/M metagenome (GOLD analysis project Ga0154429, IMG submission 115933) | Bacteroidetes bacterium GWC2_40_13
TTACTCCGCTGGGGATTCTTCTACAATGAAGGTCGTTTGAATCAGTTGCTTGAACATGCATATTATAAGCTCGATGGCACAGCCTCAACAGAAGAACTAACAGCAGAAACAGCCAGTGCTTCATCGTACCAATATTATACAAAAGGACATGAATATTTTCCAATTTTTCAGTCAACTCTTAATTCTAACCCAAACCTTACTGGTAATTCGGCAAATAAGAATGAAGATAATGGCCCTGCTTTCTTGGAAAAATGGACCGTTCGTCCCGTTGTAGAATAGAAATTATTCTCGTAAATTAGATACTTCCTTACCATCATGCTTTTGTATGGTGGTAAGGAAGTTTTTTTAACAAAATAAAAACAGATGAAACAAGTATATTCCCTGATTTTAACCGGTCTCATTATTCTATCAATGGTAAGGTGTAACGACGATGCTATTGAACCCAAGGAAGAAGATAACGATACTATTTCGGGTTTTTCTATTCCAACATACGCCGATGATTATTCGTCAATTTCTTCGTGGACAGACCGTAACAAGTGGAATCTGGCCAACGTTCACGATCCTTCAGTAGCTTATTACAGCGGGTATTATTACATGTACGGTACGGATGCTTCCTACGGGAATGTACATGAAGGCCATGGACATTTTCAGGGTAAACGTTCAACCGATTTGGTCAATTGGGATTGGGTGGGTGGCCCTTTTTATGAAGCCCCTTCCTGGGTAGCCGACTCGCTTAACGCCATCCGTTCGCGCATGGGGCTCGGTGCCATTGCCGAAGACAACATCATATATGGCTACTGGGCACCAGTAGTACGCCGGATCAACGTCGGAGGACAAGATATTTTGCGTATGTACTATAGCATAGTTATTGATAACTACATAAAAACAGGCAAAGCCAACACCTCAGCCAACTTTGATGGAAGCTGGACTGAACGTGCCTTTATCGGCATGTGCGAATCGATCGATCCTGCTGGAGCTATATGGACCGACAAGGGTTTCATTACCTGCTCATCATCGGACCGTGGCACAAACTATAGCCGCTCCAGTTTATCGAATTGGGACGCTTATTTCTACTACAACGCCATCGACCCTACGTATATCGTAACACCCGAGGGGAACCATTACCTGATACATGGCTCGTGGCATAGCGGCTTCGCATTTTTGGAACTCAATGCTACAACAGGTAAACCTGTTAACACACTTGGTGAACCTTATGCAACCAGTGTAGGTGAACTAACTACCCGATATGGCGTGAGAATTGGCACACGCACTGCCTCGTCGAGATGGCAAGGCAGCGAAGCTCCCGAAATAATATACAAAGATGGTTACTACTATTTGTTCATGGCCTACGATGGCCTCGACATACCCTACAACACGCGGGTGGTCCGAAGCGAAAATATCGAGGGACCCTATTACGATATTACCGGGCGCAACTTTACCAACGGGCGTGGCGACTGCTATCCGATTGTAACTCACCCCTATAAATTCAATCTTAGTTACGGATGGGTGGGCATATCGCATTGCTGTATCTTCCAAAAGGAAAATACCAATGAATGGTTTTATATGTCGCAAGGACGATTGCCTGTTAATGTGGGTGGTAACGCTTACTCCAATGCCATTATGATGGGGCACGTCCGTCGGATTGTTTGGTGTCCGGCTTCACTCAGCGAACCTGACAATTTATGGCCCATAGCATTGCCTGAACGATATGCCGGAGTTCCCGATTATGGAACAATAACCCAGGATTCACTCGTTGGAACGTGGGAGCACATAAACCTAGCCTACAATTATGGGCAACAGGATGGTGCAACAACTTTGACTCTAAAAGCCGATGGCACAATGACCGGTGCTTTGACAGGCAGTTGGAGCTACGACGAAACAACAAAGTATTTAACTTTAGGTAATGTAGTGGTTTGCGTTGAACGCGAAGTTGATTGGGAAGCCACACCCCGCCGGGTTACGTTTGTGTATGCCGGGACTGAAAAAAATCTGAATGCTACCTATTGGGGAAAAATGAAAAAATAATTGAAGAAATTGATTTTGAATCGTTTTAACCTGATTATCTATATCAACTAATTATTATAAAGAAATAAGCAAAAAAACCAGCCTGAATAAGCTGGTTTTTTTGTTTCACCTAAATCTCAATGGTTGCATGCAACAATTACAACTTTATTTATGAATCAGAATTTAAATAATGGTTTTCCGTTTGTATCGAATGTTACGACCATAACCCTTGCATGGCGGTTGGGATCGTACAACGGGTCCTTAATTATTTCGTCAAGCGGACGGGTATCGCTTTTGGGAACAACACCCGGATCGCCAACGGCATTTTCATAATCGCGGGCATGATACATACAAAGTGTTGTTACTCCATCTTCGGCTACGGTAAAGCAATTATGGCCCGGTCCAAATATTCCTTTTTCGTAGTCGGTAGCCAACACCGGGTATCGCGATTTTTTCCACGAATTGCGATCGAGTAAATCGGCATTTTCATCAGCTTCCATCATACCCATACAATAGCAGGCTCCTGTAGCACTTGCTGAAAAAGTGATGTAAATTTTACCTTTGTTTTTTAGTACTGCCGGCCCTTCGTTCACCCAAAAACCAACCCGTTCCCAATCGTAATCGGGAGTTGTAAGCATAAATTGAGGCGTTTTTAACTTAATGGGCGATTCCATTTCAGCTAAATATAAATTTGAAGCAGCAAACTGCCCGCCAGTTTTCTCGGCCCAGCAAAAATAACGCTTTCCCATATGTTCAAAAATGGTGGCATCCAACGAAAAATCGATAAATGTTTTAAAATCATTATCGGCTGCCTGCATCTGGCCTAATTCAATCCATCCATCGGTTAACGGATTTTGGCCTTTACATTCCAGTACATATGGCCTCAGTTTCCAAATATCTTCCTCTTCGCTGCCAGCAAAATAAATGTACCATTTGCCATCGAGGTAATGTATTTCGGGTGCCCAGATATGGCGGCTCATTGGCCCGGTTTCATGCTTTTGCCATATAACTACTGTTTCAGCATCCCTTAAACCATCCAGGGTTTTTGATTTCCGAAGTTCGATACAATCGTATTTGGGAACGGAACCTGTAAAATAGTAATAGCCATCGGAATGCCTGTAAACAAAAGGATCGGCCCGTTGCTCAACGATGGGTTTATTACTTCTATATGTATCCATGGTTGATTAAATATTAAGTTTTGCTTTTATGCCTTCATAAAAGGTATCGGTTATTTTGTAACGCATAATCAATAAACCGTTAATAAGGTGAAAAATAGCCGGTATCAGGGTAAGCATCAAAGTAAGCCCTAACAACGAAGAGGTGCTCTGAATGGCATCGGGAACATATCCAAAAGCATCGAGTAAAAGACCTACTAAAGCCCCTGCTATTCCCATTCCGGCTTTCTGAGCAAATGAAATACCGCCAAATGCTAAACCCGAAACGCGTTTGCCGGTTTCAGCATGGCCATAATCAACGGCTTCGGCAATAGCCGACCAGAAAACCGGGGCATGAATATCAACCACAAACATGAGGATAAAGTAAAAAGGAAATGCCAGCATTAGATTTTCCGGACGAACAAGTGCAAACATCAGAACACTAATTACAACTACAATTAATTGCGACATCCAAAACAGTTTTATTTTATCGAAACGTTTGGTAATAAAAGTGGAGGCAGGCATGGCCAGGATGGATGCAATTACACCAACAGCTAAAAACGAGCCCTGTATCTTTTCATCTCCGCCCAGGAAATATTTGGCATAAAAAATAGCAACCGACGTTCGAATTACATAACCCACGGTACCTGAAAGGCATGAGCCCCACAAAATCAGCCACTGACTGTTTTTAAAAAGCAGTTTGAACTGTTCCGAAATGGGTTTTCTGTCAATATCATGCTCAATCCGTTCGGTAGTGGAAAAAAAGCAGAAGATAAAAAGCAGGGTTCCCATCAAAGCCATAATTCCCATCGAAATCTGGTATCCCCGGGCAATATCGTCGTCACCCAATGCCTTCGCCATAATCGGAACCACACTCGAAACAAGTAAGGCTGCCACTTTAGCAAAAAACAAGCGGTAACCGTTTGCTGACAGTTTTTCTTTTGGATCGCTGGTTAAAACACTGATAAACGAAATGTAAGGAATAGTTACCATGGTAAACATCAGGTTTACCAGAATATAGGTACTGTATGCATAAATAAGTTTATTGGCATAGGTAAAATCGGGAGTGGTAAAGGTCAGGAACACCGAAATTCCAAAGGGTACCGATAAAAACAAAAAGTAAGGCCGGTACCTTCCGTGTTTGGTTTTAAATTTATCGGTAATTAATCCCATAATTGGGTCGGCAATGGCATCCATAAACCGGACCAGTAAAAATAACAAAGCAATATCTTTGGGTTTGATGCCAAAAACATCGGTATAAAAAAAGGTGATTATTAAGAAAAAGGAAGAAATTACAACGTTTACAGCTGCATCGCCTGAGCCATAACCAATTTTTTCAAATACACTTAATTTTTGATTTTGCTGTTTCATAAATATCTGATAAGTAGTTTACAGTTTTAAACTATCCTGCAGCTGATACTGTTTGCAGCTGAACGATACCTTAAAACTATTTTTGAATATATTCTTTTATTTGAGGCCAACCCGCCTGATCCCATTCTAACTGATGTACCAAAAGTTTTGGTTTCCCTTTATCGTGGACATCATACCCATGGCTAAACATATAGTAATTTTCACCGAAGTTATAAACTGAATTATGGCCAATGGCATAAAAATCATCGTTCCCGCCTATCAGCAGGGTACCACCTCCTTCGAGCAACGACATTCCTTCATGGTCATAATACGGGCCTGTAACGCATTCTGAACGTCCAACCCTTACGTTGTAGGTGCTGTTGGAACCCCGGCAACACAAATCGAACGAAACAAAAAGGTAATAATAGTTACCTTTTTTGATAATAAAAGGGCCTTCAATAGCATCGTTTCGGTTGGCAGAATCGGCTAAATTGGTATTATTTGTTCGCGAAGCAATGGAAATGAGTTCCTGCGGCTGAGCCACCGATAACAAATCGTCGTTCAGTTTAACCATTTTAATTCCGCTCCAAAATGAACCAAAAGCCATCCAGGGAACCTGATTTTCATCAATAATGATGTTCGGATCAATGGCATTCCAACTATCGCGCCCGGGTTTCGACTGAATAACCATGCGGTGGTTCTCCCACTTGTAATCTTTGGCGTTTTTATCGAGGGTTTTGTTGGTAGCAACACCTATAAACGAAAGGTTACTTCCAAACGATGAAATTGAATAGTACAAATAGTAGATACCGTTTCGAAAAATAATGTCGGGAGCCCAAATATGTCCGTTAAATTTGGGAACCTCTTTTTTAAACCATTCGGGTAGGGAATCAAAAAGCGGCTTTTCGGACTTTGTCCAGTTTATCAGATTATTTGAAACAGCCGATTCAATTCCCGGTCCGGTAGCAAAAATATAGTACAAACCATCGGTTTCAATGACCACCGGATCGTGAATAACAATCAGATTTTTTTGTGCATTACAACCCCAAATACATGTAAAAAATAATACGATATAACTCAATTTTATTGTACTCATTCGTGTGTTTTTTTAGAGATTCATGGTTTCTTACCCATTAAATCGTGTCAATATTTTTATGAAAAACTCAGTATGCTTTTTATTTTGTTAATTCATTTTTATAGCCAATAACCCACCAAATTTGAATTACAGTTGCTACGTTCAAAATTACAACCCCAATTAAATAAGGGAGTGGACATTTGTTTCAACCTTGAGGACGATTGTCTATATTGAAAAATAACCCTGAAATTGAATATATAAGTACCATCCTACAAATACCTGGGATTCCTATGGTTTAATAAAAACTGTAGTTCCGCAAGTCACAATGCGACTTATTAATAACGTGAAACATCTGGTTTAAAAAGTTTTTATGTGTAAAATCGAACTAAAAAAAACCATGTTACCGCATCAAACGGATTCCATAAATTCCACCGGCAATACTATTGGTTGCAGGCACAAATTTTATTTCGACAGGCTTTCCGCCACTTTTGCCGATAATTTCAGACGAAACAGGATAATCCACATCCACAAATGTATCGCCATAATTTCCGGTAAGTTCAACCTGAGCCACTGGAATTTTATTCACCAGTATCGAGAACTTCCGGTTAGTATCGCCTCCGTAATAGGTAATTCGGAGTAAGCAATTTTCAGTTCCCGGATTTTTAAAGCGGTAGCTAAAATAACCCAATGCATGGCGCCAATGCCGGTTTTTAAAAACACCCGTTTCCGATGATTCAAATGCTATAAAATGATCCTCTTCGGGCTGTTGCTCGCCCGGCCAAACCAAATCAATGGTGCGGCGGTTCAATTCAACCAACTCCTTTTCTTTTCGGGCAAGTTCGCTTTGCTTTTCGAGGTAACTGTTTTGGGTGTAAACCGGCCAATACACTGTATATCGGGCTTCGTGGATGGTAAAAAAGGGTTGCAGTAGTTGAGTTCCACCAGCCACATTTTTAAGGTTAACTAATGTAAAATGTAAAGGCAACGAATCAACGGGTTGAATTAATTTGGACACATCTTCGCCATTTTCAACAATTAGTATCGGAGCCTTGTCCATAGGATAAGCGGGTCCATTGGCAACATGTCCCATCCGGCTGGTATCGGCCCAAAGCCCATTCAAATGTGTTGTATCGGTAATGGCACCAAGAACAATTGGCCCATGCAAAAACGAAACCCAATGTGAACTGTCGGGTAAAAATTCGGTGTAGGTTTTCATGGAAAAATTCATCGAAACTTTGTCGCCGGTGTTCCATTTTCGGTTTAAGTGGATAAAACCATCAGAAATTTCTACCTCTTTTTCCGGTTCACCATTTACCTTTATCTCAAGTTGATCGGCATACATCCATTGAGCCATGCGTATATTTAGCGTAAATGACTGAGGCTTATGGGTATTTACCGTAAACTGGACTACAGGTTGATAGGGAAATTTCGTATCCTGAACCAGTGTCACCTGTTTTTCTTTCCAGTTAACTTCAGATGCAATAAACAGATTGACAAATAATTCATGTTCGTTTTTGGCATAAATCATTTCACCATATTTTCCCGGGTTTTCAATACCGGAACCCACACAACACCAAAAACTGGTTTGAGGCTGCGAATAAACCCGGTAAT
>Ga0154429_1038_pt1 | contig 6961 bp, 6 predicted proteins | sample RifGroC2_FD_115933 | JGI IMG/M metagenome (GOLD analysis project Ga0154429, IMG submission 115933) | Bacteroidetes bacterium GWC2_40_13
ACTTCGAAAGGTGTTTTTCCGTATTGGAAAACACGTAGCGTTTTTTGTCCTTTAAAAGATAATTGGTTATCTTTTACCTGAAACAAGCACCCTTCACGCAAACCGGCGACGGTTGTTTCGCGGTTCACTTCCAAAAATTCAAGAATACGTTCCTCGCGGGTTTCGCCACCATGTCCTTCGGGGTTTTTATCCAAGTAATGTGGGTTGATTTGAAATGGAATCAGGTTCAGGGCGTCAAAACCCATGGGATCGGCAATGGGCATATCGTTGGTGGTTTTAATGGTAGGGCAGGCCAAATTAGAGCCCGCGCTCCAGCCAATATATTTAGTTCCGGCCAAAACTTTTTTACGGATGGGCGCGATCAATCCATTTTGGCGGACTAACCGCAACAACTGCCAGGTATTACCACCGCCCACTATAATGGCTTCTGCTTTTTCAATAGCTTCCACCGGATTGGCAAAGTGGTGAATGGAAACTATGTCGTGCTCCACTTCGTTAAATCGGGTTTTTACTTTCTTTTCATAATCGTCCCATGTTACCGTTACTCCGGCGTAGGGAATAAAAACCGCTTTTACGGGAATTGTTCCTAAAAAAGAGGCAATATCATTTTTGGGATAATCCAAATAGGGTTCACCCGGATTGGTTGAGTTGCTGATTAATAGTAAGTTCATAGATTTTAAAAGTACGTTAAAAATTTATAAGCAAGTGATAATTTCCTATTGATAAATTTTGTCATGGGTTTCTGGTTTTGGTCTCTAAATTCTAATTTCTAACATCTAATCTCTAATTTCTAAATCGATGGACATTTTTTCAATAGGCCAATTTCCTTCATCCACCGTCACTGCTGCAAGGGAATCAATTACCTCCAAGCCTTCAATCACTTGCCCGAACACGGTGTGCTGCCCATCCAAATGGGGCGTTCCTCCCTGGGTTTTGTAAATTTCCTGATGCACGGGCGAAATAAATAAATGATATTGTTGTTCGGCGCCCAGCAGCTCGCCGGCGGTATATCGGGTTCCCTGGATGATAAAAAACTCGAAAGCCACGGACCGTTTTTCGGGATTGTTTTCGTATTCGCGGGCCATGGAAAGAGCGCCCTTTTTGTGGATGTTCTCTTTACGGAATTCGGCAGGTAGCGTGTAAGTCCCCATTTTCTGTTTCACATATTGCCGTTCGAACCCGTCGGAATCGCCGCCTTGAATCATAAAATGGTTAATCACCCGGTAAAATTCAGTGCCGTTGTAAAACCCGTTTTTAATCAGGCGGATGAAATTAGCCCGGTGAAGCGGCGTGTTTTCGTATAATTGTATCGTCATCACACCTTTGGGGGTTTTCATTACCACCAGGGTTTCCCTGTTTTCGTTTCCATATTTTGTCAATTCTTCCACCAGGTTTTCATCGGTTAACGGGATCAGTTTTTTTGAAGGCTTTTTATCCGTTTCTGATGATTGGGGAGGTATGGTCTTTTTTTCCGGTTTTAAGGGTGTTTCGCTTTTTGATGCTGGTGGTTGCTGACAATTGGCCATTACAAAAAAACTGAAGAAGGTTATTATGAAAACACGTTTATTCATTGACCCGGTATTTTTCGTCATCGTTATTCAAAAACAGGTTCAGGTAACTTTTATACCGGCTTTCGGCAATTTTACCCTCCTGAACCGCCTTTTTTACCGCACATCCCGGCTCATGCGAATGGCTGCAATTGTAATATTGGCAATGTCCCATCGCTGCAAAAAGTTCAGGAAAATAGTGCGAAATTTCATCTTTATCCATATCCACCATTCCAAAACCTTTAATACCCGGAGTGTCAATGATAAACCCACCGTTGCTCAATACATGCATTTCGGGAAAAGTTGTGGTATGTTTTCCCGACTCATGGTAATCGGAAATTTCAGAGGTTTTTAAATCCAGGGTAGGGTTTAACAGGTTGATTAAGGTTGATTTGCCAACGCCTGAATGGCCTGCCATAACCGAAGTTTTATGAGCCAGCAATTGGCTAATATTATCCACGCCCTGGTTTGCTGCCGCCGAAATAGGAAAACACTCATACCCAATCGTGGAATATACCTGAATGAGTTGATTCATCTCATCGAAATCGGTTTTGGAATAAATGTCGGTTTTATTGAACACGATTTTTGCAGGAATATTATAAGCTTCGGCAGCCACTAAAAAACGATCAATGAATTCAGGAAAGGTTTTGGGCTTGGCCAGGGTAACAATCAATAACGCCTGATCGACATTTGCCGCAAGGATGTGGGCCTGTTTTGAAAGGTTGATGGATTTGCGGATGATGTAGTTTTTCCGTTCTTCAATTTTAGAGATGGTGCCAAAGCCGGTTTTTTCGTCAAGCTCATAAATCACATGATCTCCCACAGCCAATGGGTTGGTGGTTTTGATGCCCGAGGTGCGGAATTTCCCCTTGATGCGGCATTCCACAATGCTTCCATCAGCATCTCGCACCAAATACCAGCTCCCGGTCGATTTTATAACAATTCCTTTGTTCACCTTGCGCTTTTATGAATAGCAAAGATAACTATTTTTAAAAGCCAGATGACGATTTACAAAGCCGGGGCAAGGGTGCAGGGTAAAATTGTCTAAATGGTTGCTTATTAGCTAAAAAGACAAAAAGCTAATAGCCAATTGTTCTAAACTCTAAATTCTAATCTTTTTTCTCAATTTTTGATACTAAAATATTCATTCTGCTAATAATGTCGTTTAGTTAAGAAAGATTCACCCCGATAATCCCCTCAAGGGGATACCTCCTCGGTGGCAGCAGTTCTAGTCCACGCCATGGCGTGATGCCCGAAGAGCGGAGGGCGCGTTAACTAAACGCATTGTATTGTTATTTAAAATCGTGGTGTTTCCAGTCATATTTCTCTTATTTTTGGCAAAAATTTTTACGATGATCCGGGCAGTAATTTTTGATATGGATGGGCTTTTGATTGATTCTGAACCCTTGTGGAGAGAGGCCGAGATAGATATCTTTGGAAAAAAAGGGATACAGTTGACTGAAAATGATTGCCGGGGAACTACGGGAATGCGGGTGGACGAAGTGGTGACGCACTGGAGCTTGGTTTATCCTGAGGCTCATTTGAATGTGGATGCCACAGTTCAGGAAATCATGGAACGGGTTACTCAATTGGTGGTTGAAAAAGGAAAACCCATGCCGGGAGTTTATCAGGTTATTTCATTGCTCGAAAAGAAAGGGGTTCCGATGGCCATTGCCTCCGCATCGTCCAATGCTTTGATTGATACGGTGGTTCAAAAATTTGGAATTAAACCAAAATTTTTGTTGATACAATCTGCAGAGTTCATGAAATATGGCAAGCCTCATCCTGAAGTATTTATTGAAACAGCCAAAAGAATATCCGTTCTTGCAAACCAGTGTTTGGTGCTCGAAGACTCGGTGTATGGAGTTTTGGCCGGGAAAGCGGCAAAAATGAAAGTAGTGGCTGTGCCCGATCACGAAAACTATCACAAAGCCGGGTATTGCATTGCCGACAAGAAAATTCCTTCGCTGGAGCTTTTTGATGAAGCCCTTTGGCAGGAACTGAATGCCGGGTAAAAATCGCCGCCCGAATTTCAACCCCCTTTTATTTTGAGTAAGGGCTGAATATCAGTAATGTGTTTATTTTTGTAAATAAAAAACACTGTGTCTGATTTAACCCAGCCATACAACCGTTTGATCCGGACAGGAGACACAAAAGCGTTTCAGCAAGTTTTTGAACTTCTTTATACGCCCCTTCATGCCTATGCCTTTTCGTTTGTAGCCAACAGCGAAGTGGCTGAAGAGCTGGTGCAGGAATCTTTTTTGATGATTTGGTATCACCGGGGCAAGATTGATGAAGAATTCAATATGAAAGCCTATTTGTATAAAAGTGTACATAATCAGGCGTTGAATCATTTGCGCCATCAAAAGATTGTATTGAAGCACAAAGAGCAGGCTCATGGCAGCGATTCTTCTTATACAGAATGGCATGGAGAACCCAATCCTTTTTTATCGAAAGCCTTGTACGAAGCCATTGAACAATTGCCTGAACGGTCACGTCTGATTTTTGAGATGAGCCGGCTGGATGGGTTACGGCACCGCGAGATAGCAGAAAAACTAAATATAAGCGAAAAAACCGTTGAGGTTCAGGTGCGGAAAGCACGCCTGTTTTTACAAAAAAAATTAAAACGTTTTTATAAAGAATTGTAAGGGGTAATTTGAAACCAAATGTTTTTATTATGGAAAGGAAAATTTCAATGGAAGCTGAAAATCACAGATATAATCAAATTATAGATTTTTTGGCGGATGCAATGACACCTCAGGAAAAAGATCAGTTTAAGCAATGGTTAAACCAGTCGGAAAATAACAAAGAGCTTTTTCTGCGGGTAAAAATTTTTTGGGAAAAATCGGAAAAGGACGCGCATCCATCATCTGTTGAGGCATGGGATAAAATCCGACAGACAATTAAAGATCAAAACGGTGATGTTTTAAAAATGCGGTTCATAAAGTTATCTGTAGCGGCATCGTTACTTCTGCTTTTGACTTCGGGATGGTTGATTTATCAGGCAAAGCAAAACCTGATTTATTATGCAACCAACGAAAATTCTTTCAGGAAAGACACTCTTGACGATGGCAGCATCATCTATTTGTACCCATCGTCGTCTATTCAACTAAGGAAAGATAAAAACATACTTAAACTTTCCGGGGCGGCCTATTTTGTTGTCCCTAAAAATTGCCTGAATCCGCTTACTGTTCAGGTTGGCGGAACAAACATTAAGGTTAAAGGAACCTCGTTCCGTGTAAATTTAGGCAATCAAAAGGGAGACATTTCATTAATGGTAGAATCGGGTGAGGTAGAGTGGATTCAGAATCACAGCCATTCCCAATCACTTTTAGTACATGCAGGAGAGCAGGCTTATTTTTCCAACCTCCAAAAATCCTCATGGAAAGAACCCAAGAAAGAAGACATATATATAATTTATCAACCGAAGTTAAACCACCAATAAACCAAACCGCCAGCCATGAAAACACGAATCCTCCTCATTCTTCTTTTTAGTTTTATGAACGGATTTCCGCAAGTTGATAACGCCTTGAAACGGATGCAATTGTATGAAGGATCGGTGTACGTGACCTATGGACACCGCATTACCGAGGTGTTTTCGGAATTGGATTATAAAATGGGAGTGGGGCTTTTCCCGAAAACCAACATTGCCTTTTTGAATTACCAGCAACTGGTTCTTTTGATGCAAGATACCGCCAAACGTGAGCAATGGAGCCAGGAAAAATACATGGAAGCGCGCAATAGGTTGAAGCAGCATGCCCCCGGAGGGAGAATTATTCTTTATGTGGAACGGTTCGATATGTACCAAACCAACAACAAATTCTTTTTTATCATCATCCGGGGCAATGACGAGAATAAAATTTTTGAATATCAGTTGCCGTATAAAGCGGCAGAACTGGTAACCACGGATGTCTTTAGCAATTGGGCCATTATCGATGTTGATGTCCCTTTGCCGGAAAGTTTTTTTATATACGTGAACCACAAAATGACCGAGCATCTTTCCGACACTAAGTTTTTGGTGGAACAAAATGCGGCGCCTTTACAAAAACCTACGGAATGATTCACGGGTTTTGACAATCATCCAAAATCATTTTTTTAATATTTTGTCCGCTTTGTTGCCAATTTAATTAGGGTTTTATAAACGGAGTTAATTTTATACCATTTATTTTTGTCAACAATATTATTGATGAACGAAAATAGTGTGGGAAAAAAAATTGTAAAGCGTATCGCCCGCTTTTTTTTGGCCGTGCTGCTTTTAGTAGCTATATTATTTTTAACCTCCAGATTTCTCGAAAAAAAGGTGGTGCAGCTCATGGTGGAGCAAATCAACCAATCGGTTGAGGTCCCTGTTTTTATTGATAACATCGAATTTTCACTGCTCAGGAAATTTCCACTTGCAACGTTGCAGTTTCATAATGTGACCATTAAATCAGCCAAAGAATTTCATCAAACAAGTTTTTCAGGTTACCAAGCCGACACCTTGCTGTACATAAAAGAACTGTATTTGGCATTTAATCTTACGCGGTTGATGCACCATGAAATGGAACTTACCAAAGCATATATTGATAATGGGTTTATCAATGTATTGGTTGATAAAAGCGGAAAGGCCAATTATTCTGTATTAAAAGAAATGTCCCTCGAAAAGGGGGATTCATCCAATTCATTTAACTTTCAGCTTAAATTTATTGAAATCAAACAATTTGATGTCCGGTTTCACAATCAGTTTAAAGATGTATCTGCTTCTTTAACCATTCCTGCCTATAAGCTCAAAGGTGAATTTTATAAAGAAAGTTATTCGGTTGCCACATCAGGGACGTTAAAGGTTGAGCAGATCAAACAAGGGGAAATCTGGTTCCGGCCCGATGTGCCCGCTAATTTGAATTTACAGTTCGATATTTTAAACGAGGTGTTGACCATAAAGCAAAGTTCCCTAAAATCTTCGGGAATCCAGTTGAACTCTTCCGGGACGGTGACTTTTGGCGAAAATGTGAAACTCGATTTGCAATTTGCCGGTGACAAGGTTGATGTGAAAAAACTTTCCCGGTGGGTGGCCAACAAATCACTGTCAGGAATGGAACTATCTGGTTATCTCTCGTTTAAAGGAGTGGTTTCAGGAATTGTAAATGAAAAGGTTTCGCCAAAAATGGCCATTAATTTTAGCGTAAGTAATGGAACCTTTAAACACCAAAATTTTGATGAAAAGTTTCATCACATTGCTATGAAAGGCTCCTATTCGAACGGGAACCAGCGGAACATCATTTCCTCATCGTTAAATTTTGAACAACTTGACCTTTCTCTTGGAAAAAGTTCCATAAACAGCAAATTTAAGGCTCATAATTTTAAAAACCCTTCATTTGATTTTGAGGCCGGGATTCATTTTTTTGGAGAAGATCTTGCCAAAGTGGTGCCGAAAG
>Ga0154429_1050_pt1 | contig 6130 bp, 5 predicted proteins | sample RifGroC2_FD_115933 | JGI IMG/M metagenome (GOLD analysis project Ga0154429, IMG submission 115933) | Bacteroidetes bacterium GWC2_40_13
CTGGTATGATTACGGAGCACGATACTACATGCCAGATTTAGGGAGGTGGACTGTAATTGATAAAAAAGCTGAATTATATCCAGGATTTACACCATATCATTATTGTAATAATAATCCAATTATTTTTGTTGATCCTGATGGAGAAGATACATATTTAATTATTTATGGTGCTGGCTATGAGAATGCAGAATCGAAAGGAATGCATGGTGATCAATCGGAAAGTTTTAGATTGAATGCAGAAGCTCATGCTGACAAATTAAGAAATAGTGGAACCTTGGCTGATGGCGATGCTGTTATTGTTGTGAGAGCTGCGTCAAGTTATGCTTTTATGCAAGCAGTTAATAAAGAGTATGATTCTGGAAAGATTACCGAATTAACAACTTTTAGCCACGGAGGTCCTTGGGGATTGAGTCTTGGTGGAGAAAATGTAGTTGATGATAATATTACTCAAGAAGAGCAAGATAAACAGCTTGAAGATTATGATCAAAGAGAGGTTAATGAAAACAATGTTAACGATATTAATGCAGATAATTTCACAGATGATGCTACAGTAACTATAAATGCTTGTTATGTAGGAGGTTCTCCAGTAGTAAAACCTAAAGATTCTTTTGGGCAAAAGTTAGCTAATTATTTGGGAGGAAATAGGACTGTTAAAGCATTTACAAGCGGAGGTGGAGCAGAAATGAAAACTAAGAATGGTGATGGAAAAACAATCATTCATGATGGAGAAATGATAAGAAGAGCAGATAGATCTACCCAGAAACCACGTTTTACTATTTTTAAAAAGGATAAAGATCCTGTTACGCCATAAGTATCAATAATTATGAAAATATCTTATTTGATAATTTTAAGTTCATTAGTATTTAGTGTTCAATGCTGGTCTCAAGGAAATAAAGATCAACGCTTTATGAAATTTGTTAATGCTTTAGATAAAGGAAGCGAGATTAAACCATATAAAGTTGTTGACTCAAACTCCACAGAGTATTTAGAATGTGAGAAACAGGTTGAAGAACTTAATAATTTTATAAAAAAGAATGTTGATTTAATCGATAAGCTTACTAAGGATACTTTATTAAAAGTAATTGAGTTAAAAGATAAGGGGGGATATAGTTTGAGTGTATACTCAAGATATTATCAGCAATATGCTGATTATATGGTAAAGGAGAATGATTTACGTAGTAAAGTGCAAAAATTGATAAAGAATGACTCAAGCCTTATTATGGTTGATTTCTATACATTTGAATCAGAGTATTTATTTTTAAGGGAAAATTTTTACTATAGAAATGCATTCCAGCCTAAAAATATAGATGATTTTAGATATACTCATAATTTATCAGGTCAGTGTGTTCTATGCTATGTTGAAAATGGAAGTATGTATCTTGAGAAAATTGATTCTACCTTAAAACATATAGGAATCTTTAGTTCAAAATATATTACAACGTTAACGCTACCAGTTGTCAATAACGGACAATATTTGTGCGATATTCGATTTACATTTTTAAGATAAATAAGAAGCCCCTTAACTGAACTGCACCCCAAAAGTTGGACACAACATTTGGGGTGCAGTTCAAACGCCGGGCTTTTTTATTATAATGCTGCAATATTTTTAAGCTTTACGGATTTAATAAAGCCATCCAATACATGGAGGATGTGGCTTTTATCCTCGTTGTCCATTTTCTCAATCTCATTCAATTGTTTAAGCATCGCAGGGTCTTTCAGTAAGTCCTTGTCCTCCCTGAAACGGTGGAAGGCCGGAACCTCGGCTGCCGATTATATAGGGTCTGCTGATAAAGGGATAATTCTTTGAAATAAAGATAAATATATCGATATTAGTTGCATTAAGTGCAAGGAAATATGAACAAAGCTATCAAAAAGCGTGCATCCGGGGTGGTTTATACCAGCCCAAAACAACTAACCCTGGATTGTTTCAAAACTCCCTTTGAGCAAAAACTCAACCCAAAAAATCGTTGGGTAGTTATAGGTCAACTGATACCATGGGATGATGTTTGCAACCTTTATCTGAAAAATGTTGGTGTTAGCCAAACCGGTCGGCCACCATTAAGCCCCCGGATTGTCATTGGGTCATTAATAATAAAGCATATGTGCAACCTCGATGACAGGGAAACAGTTGAGCAAATTTCTGAAAACATCTACATGCAATATTTTCTTGGCTATTCCAGCTTTAGTAGTGAACCACCTTTTGACGCCTCCTTGTTTGTAGAAATGCGCAAGCGGCTCGGGATTGAGAGCCTAAATGCAATAAACGAACGGATTATTGGTATGAAAAGGCAAATGCAGGAAAAGGAGCAAAAGGATGAAGAACCGCCAGATCAACCAGACAAGAACCCTGAAGAGCCAGTTGAAAATAAAGGTTGGGTAATCTTTGATGCTACCGCATGCCCACAAGACATAGCCTACCCGACTGATTTGGATATACTTTCCGATGCACGTGAAAAAGCCGAGGAACTGATTGATAAACTGTACCAGTCCGAGCTGCATGGAGATAAGCCCCGGACTTACCGAATGGTAGCGCGGAAAAGGTATTTGCAAACCGCCCAAAAGAAAAATAAATCGCGCAAAGAAATCAGAAAAGCCGTAGGCAGCCAATTGCGTTTCCTCAGGCGTGACCTAAATGCAATCAACCGGTTACTCGATGCGTATGATAAAATACCATTGACTTCAAAAGAATACAAATATCTGTTGGTAATCAACCATTTGTGCAACCAGCAAAAACAGATGTACACCCAGCATACCCACAGCATCGAACACAGCATCGTGAGTATCCACCAGCCACATGTACGCCCAATAGTTAGGGGAAAAAGCCAGGCCAAGGTTGAATTTGGGTCCAAAATACATGTATCGCTGGTTGGCGGTATTGCTTTCCTCGACCAGCTTAGTTGGGAGGCATTTAACGAAGGTGTTTGGATGATGGGTTATATTGAAAAGTACAAGGAGCGTTTTGGATATTATCCGGCAGAAGTCCTTGCCGATCAGATTTATTGTACCCGAGACAACCGGGGCAAATTGAAAGAGTTGGGGATAAAGCTATTGGCCAAACCGCTTGGCAGGCCATCGGCGGTGCAGGTTCACGTAAGTCCGGGGGAACGCAATCCAATCGAAGGTAAGTTCGGACAAGCCAAAACGGGTTATGGATTAAACCGGATTTATGCAAGGTTGCAGGTTACAAGTGAAACATGGATTGCATGCATCATAATGGTGCTTAACCTGGTCAAATTGGCCGGGCAAGCACTTTATTGCCTGATGTTAAAATGGTTCTTGAGTTTTTCAGCAAAAATGGTTTTTAGTTTAACTTCTACCAAAAAGCAATTTGAGTCTATCTATTATAAAGATTTTTCTTTGATGGCGGTTCCGTTGAAATGTCGGGCAGCTTGAGTTTTTCAGCAGACCCTATATAGACAACCTTACCTACAAATATCTGGGCAACCAGTTGATTGGCGTCAGGGATGATGCCACGGGTACCAAAGCCAGCGGCTTTACCGATGGCCTTCCGGGCGATGCCTCGGTAACCACCAACACCGCCACCTGGGAATACCCCTACGACAAAAATGGCAACCTGACCAAAGACTGGAACAAACTGATTGGCGGCATAACCTACAACCACCTGAACCTGCCGGTATCGGTAGGCTTTAGCCAGACACAGGGTGGCGCCCCGGTGAATTACATAAAATATACCTATACAGCAAGCGGTACCAAACTGAAAAAGGCAGCCGAAAATAATATATTGGGAACCACCACGAACACCTATTATTTTTCTAACTTTGAGTACGGAAACGATAAAACGCTTATGTATATCCACACCGGCGAAGGACGGGTACCTACGTGTACGATTATTACCTGAAGGACCACCTGGGCAACACCCGCGTGGTGTTTACCGATGAAAATACCGATGGTACCCCGGAAATACTACAGGCCGACAATTACTACCCGTTTGGGATGATTGCTACCCAATATAGCTTTAACGGTGGTAGTAATCAATACCTGTACAACGGAAAAGAGCTACAAGGTGATTTTAGCCTTAACTGGTATGATTATTCAGCCAGGTACTACGACCCGCAGTTAGGCCGCTTCACCACAATGGATCCTTTATCATCAAGCTTTTATAAATGGACTCCATATAACTATTGCCTTGATAACCCCGTTAAATTATTTGAATCCAATGGTGCATGGCCTACACCAATTCATCATGCAATAATAGGTCGAACTTTTGGTTCAACATTATCACCTGCCCAAATCCAGATTTTAAAGAATGCAAGTGATGCAAGTGATGCATTTAAACATCAGGGATCTGGCGACTCTTACATGCATTCTATGGGAAGTAGTAAATATACTCCTGCTCAGGCACAAGTCGAATATAACAATTTTATTGAGCGGCAAAAGAGTCTTTTTATTCATGCAAAAGACATGGATAATGCTTTATATCAATTGGGAATGGCATTTCATGCAATAATGGATAATTCATGTCCTCCTCACAGTGGGTTCCAGGTATGGCGAACTAGAGATGCAATTTCTCATCATAAAGCTGAAAATATGAGTGTTGACCAGGCTTTAAGCTTAACGTCGGTTATGGATGCAGAAGCATTAATGCAAAGTATTTTGAGTGAAGTAATGGAAGCAAGGAAAGCCGCAGGTGAGAATATGACAAGTGATGGTTTATTAAGCAGTAATGATAATTCTCAGACTAGTAATAAATCTGTTCAGCTTGATGAAGTTGTAGTTACTGCTAAAAAACCTGAGTCATTAGAGCAACGCATAGAAAATATGCTATGGCAGTCTGTAACTCCAAATGCTTATGGTAATACTGGAAGATATAATCAATCAGGCAGAACTACAGACCAATATTACAGCGATGATTTTCTTAAATGGTACTATGATAAATAATTAAGGGCTGTTTTAATATTCTTTTTTTAATAAATTAAGCTATGATATGTAGGAGTAAAGGTATTATTTTAATATGTTTTGTTTTGTTTTGTACCTCTTGTATAGGGTTCAGGAAAATAACATTAAAAGAAAAGAACCCAACTTTTTATGTTTTTCATGTGCCTTTAGAGGTACTACGTTCCAAGATAATAAAGGATTTTGAAACGGATCGTACAAACAGTATTTCAGATTTGCAAAGTATTCAGGAAATAAGTAAAGTAAATTGGTTTGTAGCTACTGTAAATAGTAAATATAGCGAAGACATATTTAAGAAGCCGGAGAATGTTCATGATTTATATTTAGTATTAAATAAACCCGTAAGTCTTTCAAAAGTGTATTACAAGTTTTGGAAACCTCTTGAATATTCAGCGACTTTTCAATTACATTTAACGTCAATAGATGCCAATAGAACTAAAATTGAAGTTATAACTTATAACGGGAGTGTATTTTATTGGGGGATACCATTTCCAGGAGGAGACCATGCTTTTGTAAAAGAAAAGGATGTACAACCTACAACTATTGAGGAATATGAGATTTTATTGAGGATCGGAAATTTGATAGGAGAAAAAGATATGCCATCCTTAAAACTGCCAAAAAATTCTAAATATTGAGAAAAATGATTGAACAACAAAGCCCCGAAATGGGGCATTTGTTTTATAAGATACATGAAAACCTGCACTGCTGGGCTCATTGCAAAATCATAAAAACCTATCCCAATATTGGGAAAATACAGATGCAGCTAATTTTTAGTTCTTTGATATTTTGAAAATATAAACGGGGGATAACAAACCGGTACTGTGCCAATGGGTCTAAATATTATTTTTCTAACTTTGAGTACGGAAACGATAAAACGCTTATGTACATCCACACCGGCGAAGGACGGGTACGCCACACAGCAGGGACCTACGTGTACGATTATTACCTGAAAGACCATTTGGGCAATACCCGCGTGGTGTTTGCCGATGAAAATACCGATGGTACCCCGGAAATACTACAGGCCGACAATTACTACCCCTTCGGGATGCGGTTTGGGCAAGCCAACACGGTCAATATTGCTGGCAAAACCACCGAATACCTGTACAACGGCAAGGAGCTCCAGGAGGACTTTAATCTGGACTGGTATTATTATTCAGCCAGGTACTACGACCCGCAGTTAGGCCGTTTTACCACGATTGACCCGATGGCAGAAATT
>Ga0154429_1040_pt2 | contig 5773 bp, 1 predicted proteins | sample RifGroC2_FD_115933 | JGI IMG/M metagenome (GOLD analysis project Ga0154429, IMG submission 115933) | Bacteroidetes bacterium GWC2_40_13
TTATACCGGATTAAGTACCGAATATTGTAAAAATGCAAGTGATGTTACCCTTATTGGTTCTCCAACAACCAGTTATGGAACATTCATTGGAACCGGAATTCTGTCAACTTCTGACGGAATAGCCACCTTTTCACCTTCGGCAACAGATACAACAACATACCCCAACCCAATAACCATAACCTACCATTACGATGAACACGGGTGTGTTACCGAACTTTCAAAAACAACAACCATCCGTCCAGTACCGGAACCTTCGTTTTCCTTGCCTGCTAAAATCAGTAAAGCAAGCGGTTCATACGTTATTACCGATGGATTGCCAGCCGGTGGTACCTTTTCAGGGGCCGGAACCACACCCGAAGGAACTTTGTATGTAAGCGGGCTTTCCGTGGGTACTACTTCAGTTACCTATTCAGTTACGAATGGTTATTCCTGTTCCGATAGTTATACAACACAAACAGATATTGTGGAAGGTACCGGCCTTTTTTATGCCGATGCCGCTTTGACCGAAGAATTGGGCGAGATTTATTGTTACGATGGTGAAATGGTAGATGTGTATGTAAAAGCATTTAACAACGATGCCGGAGGTAGTTTTGAAGCCCCTGTTTCAACAATAGCATACCAACATGGGCAATTCGATCCTTCCGATTTCAGTGGTAGCAGCGATAACCGCTATACCATCCGTTACAATTATTCTGGTTCGGAGGGTTCCTTTACCATTGAACAGGAGATAAAAGTATATAACGTTACCGAAGTGGCGGTAATCAACAATTTAGCATCTGCCTATTGTAATTACCAACAGACAGTAAATATCAGTGCCAGTGCATTAACCAATGGTGATGCCGGTGTATTTTCGGGTACCGGAATCACCAGTACCAGCGGAGCCTCTGCAGTTTTTAATGTGAATTCAGCAAGCAGTGGTTCATCGGTGGATATTAAATATGTATATACCCAAAGTGTGAGTGGCTGTAAAGACTCCGTTATCCAAACGGTAACCATAAATCCGCAGCCTATAGTAAGTTTCGATACCAAAACACTTTTTAACCGGCAGGGCGAAGTTTACAAATTTCAAAACATTTCCCCAAACGGAGGTATTTTCAGTGGCGAAGGTATTTCACCATCCGATAGTACCTTTAACCCGGTAGCGGCTAAGTTGGGAAATAACCCGGTAACCTATATTTTTACTGATGGCAATACTTGTAAAGATACAGCCAGTTACACCCTGGTGGTTGAAAATGCTAAAGGAACCATAGTTGGGATACCAGCCAACTTGTATTATTGTAAAGATGGAATAACCGATACTATAATCTATACCCCGGCTGATGTTGCTGATGATTATACCCCGGTTAAATTTGAAATAGATGGTAATGAAATTAGTGCCGCTTCCGATAGCCTGGTAATTGACCCGGCATTGTATGAGCATGGAACACACACTATTAAATATACCTATAAAGGTGAGGATGATATTACCGATTTCTGGATTACAACAACATTCCAGATAGACGATATTGGTACAATAGATATTAGTGTTCCCAAAACTGATTATTGTAATTATAATGAAGCTGTTGAATTAAAGGGACTCCTAAATGGCGGTATAGCTTCCTGGGGAAATTTCTCAGGTATTGGCATTCCCGATGATTTTAATAATGATGGTTTATCCACTTTTTACCCCACGGGAGCCAATGAAGGTCAAAATATTGTTACGTATAAATATATCTCAAAAACAGGTAGTACCTGTTTTAAAACCGATTCAATAGTAATTACCGTACACCCTCGTCCTACTATTGATTTTACACTAAAAACTTTGTACAGTTCTGTAGGGGCCGATGAGCCACTTTCAGGGAATCCATGGGGTGGATATTTTACTCCTTCTGCATACTTTATTAATGACACTGTTTTTAGGCCTTCAGTAGCCGGTGTCGGCACTCATACCTTAACATACAATTATACCGATGAATACAGTTGCTTTAATTCAACTACCGGTAATGCTTTGGTAATTGATGCCAAAGGAACCATTGAAGAATTAGATCCGAATAACATTTATTGCTCCTATGGGGTAAAAGATACCATTTATTACCATGATGCCGACATTCATACCCCTGTGAGTTTTACCTTAGATGGAACAGAGTTATCAACAGGTAGCGATACCGCTATCATATCACCTTCTACTTTAGAACCAGGCAGTTATCTATTAAGATACAACTATTTAGGTAGCGATGATTCTACCTCATTTTCAATAGAACAGACGATTACTATCGATCGAATTGGAAATGTGGAAATTACATTAAATGATAATGAGTTTTGTGAATATGAAGCAGCTATTACATTAACCGGAAAAATAAACGGAGAAGCTGCTGATAAAGGGTATTTCACTGGTACAGGTATTTACCCTGTCGATTTATCAAATGATGGAAGTGCCAGTTTTGATCCTACTCAGGCGGGCATTGGCAACAATACCATTACCTATACGTATCCTTCAACCCTCGAAAATAGTTCATGCTATAAAAGCATTGATACGGTAATCACCGTTCATCCCAGGCCAACATTGAGTTTTACTCCTCCCGGAATTTTCAACCGCAAAGGGGATGATTTTCCCTTGGAGGCATCACCTGCTGGTGGTACTTTTGGCCCGGCCAGTTATGTAACCGATACTATTTTTAAACCTTCATTAGTACCCGAAGCAATAAGTAATGTGGAATTGACCTATACTAAAAAGGATGGAAATGAGTGTGAAAATACAGTCACTGTTGATGTTGTAATTCAAAACCCCACCGGTGAGTTTAATGGCGTGCAAACCCAATATTGTTACGATGCTGGTATTGTTACCTTTAGTGTAGTTGGAGTTGAAAATGATATTGAAGGTACAGGTTATTTTCATGGACCGGGTATTATTTCAACCAATGTGTATCAAGCTACATTTAATCCACAAGTTGCCTGGGATAGTGTTTCAGGAACCGACATAGTAAAAGAAATTCCTATTTTTTATACCTATAAAGGAACTAACAATTTAACAGAATTCACCATTTCAACTACTACAAAAATCCGGAATAATGGTGTGGTAACATTTACCAATTTAAACTCTTCCAAATCATATTGCAGAAATGTGTCAACCCAACTAAGTGCCACACCAGCAAGTGGAACATTTTCAGGTGATTACATGGAAGGTGATGAATTCCATCCTGAAAAGGCCGATACAACCGAATCAACTACCGATGTAACTTATACTTATACCAAGGATGGTTGTACCATTGATTCAACGGTTATTCTCAACTTGCTTGATTTACCCGAGTTAGGTTTGCATTGGAACTCTTCCATTTGTGCAAATATCCTTGCAGATACAATAGTTGGTAATCCCCGTGGTGGAAAATTGGAAACCACCGTTTTTCTTATGGAATCAATAGAAGGAAATTCGGATAGCATCAGATATGAGCCTAACAAATTAAATGCTGGTACCTATAATTTTAAATATAGTTATACTGCTCCAAATGGATGTTCCGATACATTATTTAGTTCTATTACAATTAATGCTTTACCCGTGTTAGATATTGAATTAAATCAACCTGATGCCGGATTCTGTTTAGAAAATGAAAATTATGAGATTACAGGCTTCTATAATAACCAACCTGCTGAAAGTGGAATTTTTTCAGGTAATGGGATTGTGGATCCATCACTGAATACAGGGAGTGGAACCTTTAATCCTAAACTAGCAGGTGTTAATTCCAATAATCCCGTTACTTTTACATTTACTGACGGTAATGGATGCAATGACAAGGTAAGTATGAATACAATAATCAATGCATTACCTGTAGTTTCAATCGATGACTTAGAGGATGCATATTGTTCCGATTATGGAGAATTAACTATTGAAGGTAATGCTTCCTTTACGGATGGAATATTTAATCTGAGTATAAATGAAGTTAGCCAGCCAGTTGATAAAAAGATTATTAATATCTCTGATTATTCGGGTGTTGATTCCATTTTTATTATCTTTACTGCCACCGATGCAAATACAAGTTGTACAAATTCAGATACCGCTACCATCCAAATTAACCATGTTCCCGATGTAGATTTCGATTATAACGATATCTGTATTGCCGATTCAATTCATTTCTGGTATAACGGAGATACACCGTCAAGTTCGATTGATTCCTATTCCTGGAAATTTGGTGATCAGAGTGAATCATCTGAAGATTCCACAAGTCACTTTTATACAACACCGGTGGATGTTTCTGTTGAACTTAAAGTTACAGATAATGTTGGTTGTAGTAACTCGATAATCAAAGTGTTAGAGTTGGAATTAAACCCTGAAGCTTCTTTCGATTGGGAAAATGAATGTCTGAAAACTGGAACACCCATCCGATTTAAAAATCACAATACCAACAACGATGATATCTATAAGTATCTTTGGAATTTTGGTGATCAAAGTGATTCTTCAACTGTGTTTGAACCAACACACCAGTTTGCTAATACCGGAGCATATCAAATTACTTATACCATTAAATCGAATTCCACCAATTCATCCTGTTCCGGTACCCAAACCAAAACAATCCACATCAGGCCTACCATTGTGTTAAAAGATATGAACGATTATTCCCAATCGTTCGAAGAGGGTAACGGCGGATGGATTCCCGAAAAACTGGTAGAAAGCGACACCGTTGAATACAGCTGGGAATTGGGAGTTCCTTCGGGTGCCATTATTGATAGTGCGGCACATGGCGAAAATGCTTATGTTACCGGTTTAAGTTCAAACTATAAGTTCAACGAAAATTCTGCTGTTACCAGCCCCTGTTTCGATTTTACCGAATTGAACCGCCCTATGATCAGCCTTTCAATATTTAACCAGATGGAAACCCGCGATGGGGTAGTTTTGGAATATTCCACCGATGATGGAGGAAATTGGTCGTTGGTAGGAAAAATTAACGAAGGGATTAACTGGTACAACTCTGCCGACATCTATATTAAACCGGGAAATAGTGAATCTCAGGGTTGGACTGGTCAAGATACAACATGGGTTGTTGCCCGCCACGATTTAGATGAATCCGATATTATGGGAAACCCGAATGTACGGTTCCGTTTAGCATTCAATGCCGATGATGCTTACAGCTATGAAGGATTTGCCTTCGATAACATTCATATTGGCAACCGTACCCGCCGGGTATTGATGGAGCATTTTTCAGATTATAACAACACGTATAAAACCGATAGTACCCTAAATACCTTGCGTAACAATATTCCCCAGGATGCTATCCAAATTTTGTACGAATCGAGCATCTTCGATAACAACCAGCTTTATCTGAAATATCCGGTGGGTGTAAATGCACGTGAATCGTACTACAACATCACCAAAGTGCCCTATACCTATTTCGATGGAACCACGGCTTTCGATTATTCATCGGCCACACCTACCGCCGAAAAACTGATGACCCGCGCATTGTACGATCCGTTGTTCAATATTGGGTTAACGGTTACCCCTACTGGGAATGAACTGGGAATTGAAATTGACCTGAAGGCATTAACCGACATCGAAAACAGGCAATTGCAATTGTTTACCGCCATTGTTGAAAAGAATGTAGCATACAATGCCGGCAGCCAAACCTTCACCTTCCAGAATGTGTTGCGCCGCTTTGTACCTTCACCCGCCGGGGTATATATTCAAACCAACTGGGCGGCCAATGAAACAGTCAGTTATTCGTATAATTATACCGCCAACAGTTATATCGATTCGGTAAAGAACCTGGTAGTAATTGCCTTTGTTCAGGATGAAAACAATTTTGAG
>Ga0154429_1084_pt1 | contig 4409 bp, 2 predicted proteins | sample RifGroC2_FD_115933 | JGI IMG/M metagenome (GOLD analysis project Ga0154429, IMG submission 115933) | Bacteroidetes bacterium GWC2_40_13
GGGTTAGAATTAAGAGTTGACTGAAAAATTGGAAAATATTCATGTCCTTTTGTATAATATTGGTACGATGAAGCACTGGCCGTTTCGGCGGTTAGTTCATCAGTGCTAATTACCACTAAATCTTGTTCCTTACCATCAATAATAAATGTTTCTTTTGGAGCCAATAAATAATATGCATGTTCAACCAACTGATTAAGACGACCTTCATCATAAAAGAATCCCCAACGGAGCAGGTCAATACCGCGACCGTTTTCGCAACCGAATTCTTTTGGGCGTTCAACATTAGCTATCTGTTCAAACAAAGCATCAGCATTTGGGAAGTCGGAAAGTTGAATATCTTCAAGTGCAACACGCCTGCGTACTTCATTAATGTAGTCAATAGCCGTTTGATTAGGACCATTAATTTCATTTTCACATTCGGCAGCACGCAATAATACATCGCTATATCGCATTAGGCGGAGGTTAATTCCACAATGCAACCCATTAGTAATGGAACTATATACCTCATCACGTGCATTGGTGAACTTAGCAATTGAAATGCCTCCTTGTGCTGTATTCGAACGGATTTTATATAACCAATCCTGTTCATTTAATTCCTGCTGATAAACAGTATTGCTCCGGGGATCGCCATTGGGATATGCTGCTGTGTTCAATCCGGTATAGGTACTGTATTCACTTTCGTAGGTTGCCAAGGTCCAGTATAAACGGGGATCGAGGCGACCATCGGTACAGGTTTCTTTTTTAAACAGGTTATACAACCAGGGTGAAGCGGCAAGGTCACCCCAACTACCCAAATCCTGCGAAGCATAATTACTTTCAACCGCATGCCCCTGAGTTGCATCGGAACTAATATTCACCGGAGTCCATTCCTCATCGGTGCCACCGGTGCCATAATCCATAAATTGAACTTCAAAAAGGCTTTCAGAGTTATTTTCATAGGCTGAACCTTCTCTAAAATTATCACCATAGTCTTCGGTTAGCTTGTAGGTACCATAATCACCGGCAATAATGTCTTTTAATATTTCATTCGCATCGGAAAATTTATGCCTGAACATAAGTGCGCGAGCCAGATACCCTGCAGCAGAACCGCTGGTAGCCCGACCTTGAGCCCATTCGCCCCCTTTATCGCGCGATGGTAACATCTGCATGGCTTCGGTCAGGTCGGCTTCAATTTGGTCGAACACCTCATCTTGCGTGTTGTTTGAAGCATACATGGTATTAATATCAGAATATGAGGCATAATCAATAATTAATGGTACCGTCTGGTAATAAGTTGCCAGCTCATAATAGGCTAAAGAACGAAGGAAAAGAGCCTGACCTTTAATTTGATTGTAAGAATCTTCTGACATAGTTACCTCATCAACTTTCGATAATACAAAGTTTGTGCGGTTAACTACATGGTAGTTGTCACGCCAAATCCACTCGTCACCAATTCCAATAGTACCCGGAGAGTTGAGTTTGTCGTATTCCAGATACCATTGTTGTGAAGAGTTCCAGACTTCGTCGCCCCGAACGGCATCTAAAGTATAACCCACGCGGGCAAATGTACCCTCAAGGCGGATACGGTTGTAACAGGCAATAATGGCCTCCTGTAAATCTGATTCGGTATTGCCAAATTCATAAGTTGTCTGATAGTTCGGGTTCTGAACATCGAGCTGGTCATTACAGGCAGTCATGCCTCCAATTAGTGCCAGCATTGTTAGAAATATATTTATCCTTTTCATATTGATATTCAATTTTTAAAATTACTTTTTAGAATGAGAAGCGTGCACCAAACATAACTGTCCGAGGGGTTGGATAGGAACAATAGTTATAACCAGGTGTGTAAGTTCCTCCGGCAAAGTCAACATTATACCCTTTGTATTTGGTAAAAGTAGCCACATTTTGTGCCGATGCGTAAACACGGACACTGCTAACAGCACCTTTAAACCAATTATCGGGAAAGTTATAACCTAACTCAATATTAGCAATTTTGAAATATGAAGCATTCTGAATAAAACGCTGGCTAAACAAATCGTTCGTTATTGCATATTCTGAATTGTATGCTATCCGTGGTACATCGGTATTTGTGTTAACAGGTAAACCATTTACAGCCGCATCGGTTTCTGAATTATATGCATTCAATAAATCGACACTTTTATTGAGGGTCCGATAGGAACTATGCAATGTAAGATCCACAAAATCAACGGCTTTAAATTTTGCAGCTCCATAAGTTGAAATACTAAGGTCAAAACCTCTCCATTCAGCACGTAAATTCAATCCATAATGTATTTTAGCTAACCCACTGCCCAAAATTGTCCGGTCACCCTCAAGGGTAATCTGGCCATCGTTGTTTACATCTTTGTACCTTATATCACCCTCTTTTGCACCTTCCTGTGTAACCAATGCACCCTCATCGTTTACATTGTTGTCAATTTCAGATTGCGAGCGGAAAATGCCTTCAGAGACCATGCCATAAAACTGACCCACTTCACTGCCTATTTCGGTTCGACAGTAGCCATCGGTTTGTGGTTTGTTCAAAACATCCAATTCAATTACTTTATTTTTTAGAGTCGATAAATTTGCTGTAACATCGAACTTTACTGGATTTTTATGATTGTGATAGCCAATTAAAAACTCTAATCCCGAGTTTTCAATAGTAGATGCATTCATTTTCACATCAGTGTTGGTAACACCTGCATTGGCAGGTACCTTTACTCCATAATGAACATCTTCTGAGGTCGATTTAAAATAGTCGAAAGTAAATTCGAATTGATTGCTGAACATGGCTAAATCAAAACCTAGATCCAACGATTTTTTCTTTTCCCAACGAATTGAAGTGTTTACATAATTAGACACAGCCGAACCGGTAACTTTATTATTTCCAAAGCTATAGGTATAGTTTCCTCTCGACATAACATCCATATATCCATAATTGGTAAGATTCTCGATACTACCCAGTTCACCATAACTACCACGAACTTTCAACAGGTTTATCATTGATTTGGCAACTTCTGGAAAAAAACTCTCCCTCTCAATACGCCAACCTGCTGAAATTGATGGAAACCAATCCCAACGGTCATCTGAGGAAAGGCGGCTTGATCCATCACGACGAGCTGTTAATGAAATAAGGTATTTTTCATCGAAATTGTAATTAAACCGACCTATATACGAAGCCATAATGTGTTCGCTTTCTTCACTGGCACCCGATGTTTCCTCAGTATTGCCAACTTGAAGATAATAAGGCTCAGCCAAGGTTACACCATCAGCGGTTAAAGTATGAAAAAGCTCATGCTGAAATGTTTGACCAACTACAGCATTAATATGGTTACGTCCGAATTTTCCTTCGTAAGTAACAAAGTTTTCAATAAGGGCATCACTATAATTACGATATCCTTCAGTCAATATTTCATTGCTCTTTGGCAGGTAATTGGTAGTACTTTGAATAAATGAAGGGATAAAGGTAAAATCTTTACAAATGGTTTTACTGTACGATAAATTTAGGTTGTAATCCAACTTATGGTTACTGTTTTTTTGTCCAACCATATCAAAAAGGTCAACAATTGCCGAACCTGTAGAAACAATGCGGTCAACCGTTGTATTCCTTTGTATTAAACTATTAGTAAGTAACACGTTGGTTACACGCAAGTCACCATGAATATCATCGTAATAGGTACCAAAACCATAAGAATCATACGTGTATTCTGATGCTGCCGATATTTTATCGTCAAGTACCCAGGTTGATTCATCGTATGCTTTAATAGTGGGAGGTAAAAGAAGCACTGAAGCCATAACCGGGTATTGTGATCCATATAAACCCTGTACGTACTCATTGGCATTACTAAGTGCCATATTATCCTGACTGCTATGGCTATAAACAATATTGGTTTTGAATTTTACAAATTTAACATCCATTGTATTGTTAATACGGGCTGTGTAACGGTCAAAATTAGGACCGGCACCCTCCATCGTCCCTTGCTGGCTAAAGTAATCGAGGCCAATATTGTATGTATTGTTAGCCCCACCACCCGACATGTTTATATTATGATTCTGGCGGATACCCGTTTTGAACGCCTCCTTAAACCAATCAGTATTCACTTTGGCTGTACCATCGGCATTATACAAATAATTTGGGCTTAAAGGATTATATCCCGATGGAACACCCATATTCTCATAATTTTTATACGCCATGGTCACATATTTACCATACTGTTGGGCATCCATTACATCATATACCCCCTTTTGTACCTGATCCATACCAAAATAACCACTATAATCAATTTTCATGGCTTTGTTTTTCGTGCCTTGTTTTGTGGTAATGATAACCACACCGTTTGCAGCACGTGAACCATAAATAGCGGCTGCTGATGCATCTTTAAGTACTTGTAGCGATTCAATATCATTTGGTGAAAAATCGCGGATGGTTGTTC
>Ga0154429_1005_pt1 | contig 3947 bp, 5 predicted proteins | sample RifGroC2_FD_115933 | JGI IMG/M metagenome (GOLD analysis project Ga0154429, IMG submission 115933) | Bacteroidetes bacterium GWC2_40_13
CTCTTTATAGGTTTTGGGCAACTGAAAGCCCAGGAGCTCTGGTCACTCGAAAAGTGCGTGACTTACGCCATTGAAAACAACATCCAGATCAAGCAGCAGGCACTGAATGTAAATTATCAGGAAAACCAATTGAAACAATCGAAATACGATGTTTATCCAAATTTAAATGCCGGTCTCTCTCAACGTTTTGATTTTGGCCTGGCAAAAGGGGGAGATGATGTAAACAGAAGTGGAAATGCTATGTCCCTCAGTGGCCAAATTTCAAGCAACATGACCCTTTTCAATGGTTTTACTAAGGTTAATACTATAAAAAAAAGGGATTTGGATTTACAGGCCTCATTGCAAGATTTAGAAAAAGCTAAAGATGATATTTCATTAGCAGTTGTTTCTGCCTATCTGGATATTCTTTTTAATAAAGAATTAGTAGCGACTTCAAAGGAACAGTTAGTTGTTACCAAACAACAAATTGACTATAATACGAAACAAGTTGAGGCCGGGAATCTTGCCAAAGGCAAATTGCTTGAAACTGAATCTCAAGCCGCTACCGAACAGCTTACTTTAACAAATTATGAGAATCAATTACAAATTTCATTGTTAAACTTGATGCAACTTCTCGATATTCCGGTTACTGATAATTTTAATATTGTTATACCTGAATTTAATGATATTGTTTTAGCAAATGAATTGTTGAATGCAGGATTGATTTTTGAAAAAGCCGCTCAAGAAAGGCCAGAAATAAAAAGCAAGGAGTTAAAATTATTAAGTTCAGAGAAAGAAAGTGAAATAGCTAAAGCTCAATTTCTGCCTGTTTTAAGTTTAAATGCATCAATTGGTGATAGTTATACTAAATTTTTTGATGTTGAAAACGCATCAGTTAGCGATCAACTAAATGATTATTTTAGCACACAGGTTTTATTATCCTTACAAATACCTATTTTCAATGGGTTCAGCACAAAAATTAATTACCAGAATTCAAAAATAAACTATGAAAACGCAAAGTTGGAGCTTCAACTTGAACAAAATAATCTTTTAAAAGAAATACAACAAGCCTATACCAATGCCGTGGCAGCCATGAAAAAATACGATGCCAGTGAAAAAGCCGTAAACAGTGCCCAGGAGGCTTTCCGGTATGTACAGGAGAAGTTCAGCCTGGGAATTGTAACCCCATTGGAATTTAACGATGCCAAAAACAAGGTTACTGCCGCGCAGTCGTCGTTTATCCAGGCAAAATATGAATACATCTTCCGCATAAAGATTCTCGATTTTTATTACGGTAAGGAGATTACGTTGTAACTCAAAGGGAGAGCAGATTTATTCAAGTCTGCTCTTTTTTTGTTTATTGTTTTTACATCTCATACTCTTTTTTTCATAATTTTAAGAAACAACAGACCATTATTATTGTTAAAGCACTAATTAATATTCCTTTTTAATCAATTTAAACAAATACGTTATGAAAAAAGTATCTATTTTTCTTTTTGCCGTGCTTTTTGCTGGTATGAGTGTGTTTATGAGCGGATGTTATGGCTCTTTTACCCTGACCAAAAAAGTACATCAATGGAACGGGAGCCTTGGAAATAAATTTGTGGAAGAGGCCGTGTTCCTTCTACTCAATTGTGGTGTTTATGAAGCCACCGTTTTTGTAGATGCTTTCGTTTTAAATTTAGTTGAATTCTGGACCGGAAGCAACCCTCTGGGCCTGCACGAAGGGGTAAATAAAGTAAACATAGGAGGAAATGATTTGACCATTTTGTTAAAAAACAATAAGGCAACCATTTTAGATGCGCAGGATCAGGAATTGGCCATAATAAACTTCAACGAAGCCGATCAAACCTGGTATTCAACCATCGAAGGGAATACCCAAAAATTAATGACCATCAGTGACCATCAGGTACAGCTTTATACTGCAACAGGTAAAACCGTAACTGTGGATAAAGCAAATTTACATTCCCAACAAACCATCGAAATGTATCAGGAACTAGTTGCATTAAAATAAAATGAATAAAAAAGGCGGTGTTCAAAACCGCCTTTTTTTATTCTGATATCTTCCAATTAGCCCAGGTTTCCTGGCATCCCTGGCTGGTATTTACCTTGGGGTTTTGTTCCTTATCATTGATGATTACCGATTTAACCGACACATTATTGGAAATATAGTCAGATAATTCCCCAAAGGTAAGGTTGCCCCCGGTTTCCTGTAATCTTTTCAGCAAGTAATAGGTAAAAAAACCATGTTCTTTTTGGTTGTAAGGTAACGATGATTGTTCACCACTACTGGCACTGAACACCACAAGGTTGCCGCTTAGCGGGTTTTCTTTGGGGTTTATCTTTACCCCACGTGCTGCCAACAATCCTTGATTGCGGGCTCCTCCCGAAAAACAGGCATCAATAAAAACCACCACTTTTTTCGATGGATATTCGGTCAACTTCTGGTATAATCCTTTCAGTGCAATACCTTCGGCAGCATTTTTACCGCTCACATCCACGGGCATTATATAGGCTTCTTTGGTTTGTTCATCGGGTAATCCATGACCGGCATAATACACGAACACTTCGGCATTTCCGCCGGAGGCTTTCATGATTAAATTTATTTTTGAAATTCCCTGATTCATTTTTCCTGTAGTGGCATCTAACATGAAGATAATGTTTTCCGATGGAACACCCAGTATATTCAGGGCATATTCTTTAAAAGCACTGGCATCGTTCCGGGCGAAGGCCACGTTAACTTCGCTTGAAAGGTCTGTTTGGAAAGAGCTGTAATCTTCATTTCCGATGATGAGTGCAAACCGGTTTTCAAATTTCCTCGGCGTAACAGGGATATTCTTATCAACATCGGAATTTTTCTGAAAGGTGTATTTGGGTGCATTCCCTTCGGTTGGGACATATACAATTTGCTTTTGAATAATGGTGTCTGTTTTGCCCGTATTTGGATTTAGTTTGACAAACACCTGATCTTCATATGCCAGATGAGATCCGGCGGCCAGATCAATTAATCCGGGAATAATATATGCCGCAAAATCGAAATACAATATTAGGGAACGTACTGATGCCTTATCCCTGTATTCACTGTCATGGTACCCCTCTTTTTTCAAGGTATAAACTTGTTCGTTTTTTTTATTATTGAACGAAGCAGGAGCGCGTCGTTTCACATTTACATCACTCGGCGTTTTTTGGTTTGTATTTACGCCATTTACATAAATATCAGCACCGGGAGGTTCCGAATAGAATGAAACATCCTGATGGGTCCCATAAAAAATAGTAGCACAAGATGGCATCAGCAGCATGCTAACAATAAAAACTATAAAATAGAGGTTTTTCATAAAAGGGTAACTTTGTTGAATGTGTAAAAGTAAAAAGAATTTTGTTTTATTAAAAAACATCACCTACAAAATCAGCAATTTATAGCATCCCCAATTCCAGCTTGGCCTCTTCGGTAATCATGTCCATGTTCCATGGGGGATCGAAAACCAAATCTACCACCACCTCTTTAATGCCATCTACCAGTTCCAGCTTTTGCTTTATTTCGGCTAAGATGCTGTCGGCTACCGGGCAACCGGGCGCGGTTAAGGTCATTTCAACTTCCAGTTTGCCATTTTCTTCTTTCAGGTTATAAATGAGCCCCAAATCGTAAATGTTTACGGGGATCTCAGGATCGTATATGGTCTTTAACTCCTCCACCAACCTATCTTCCAAAGCTTGATTCATTTTTATAACGTTTAGTCAACTATTAAAGCATTTAATTTACACATCTTTTACCCATTCATCTTTGTATGGTAAGCCAGGGCATACATTTTAATTTGCTTGATCATGGCGGCCAGTCCATTGGAACGGGTAGGCGAAAGATTCTCATGCAGCCCGATTTTATCAATAAAATAGAGGTTAGCATTCATAATTTCCTCCGGGGTTAACCCCGACATCACCCGAATCAACAAGGCAATTATTCCCTTGAGATC
>Ga0154429_1159_pt1 | contig 3226 bp, 2 predicted proteins | sample RifGroC2_FD_115933 | JGI IMG/M metagenome (GOLD analysis project Ga0154429, IMG submission 115933) | Bacteroidetes bacterium GWC2_40_13
ACCATCCGCTCATCATACCGGGGAGCATCATGCCCAGTGCCATAAACCCTGTGGTGATGGCAAAATGGGCGGTTTTATGTTTCCCGTCGGAGATATAAATCATATAGAGCATATAGGCTGTAAAACCAAATCCATACCCGAATTGTTCTAATGCAACCGCGCCTCCTATCATCCAAAGTGAAATGGGCATGGCATGCGAAAGATAAACGAATGTTAAAATAGGTAGGTGCATAATCAGTACCATGGGCCATAACCAAAATCTCAATCCTTTTTTCGCGGCAGCTATTCCTCCTAAAATACCGCCCAATGTTAGGGCAATAATTCCAACGGTTCCGTAAACAAGTCCCACATCGCCGGTTGAAAGACCGAGCCCTCCCAATTCATTGGAGTCGAGCAGAAAGGGTGAGGCAAGTTTTAACAATTGCGATTCGGGCAACCTGTAAACCAACAAAAAGGTGAGGGTAACGCCGATTTCTTTCCTTTTGAAGAACGCTAAAAACGTCCCAAAAAATTCTTTCATCATATTTCCATGTGAGCCAACAATAGAGACATCTTCGGAGGGATAAGGAAGCACTATATAGTGATATACAAAAAAGCCAAGAAATAGGAAAGCTATAAAAGCAAACACCATCGTCCAGGCAAAGGTAATGTTTCCCGAAAGCCCCGAAAAGGAGGCAGAAACCGGTTTATTAAGTTTGGCATCGAGCTGAAAGGCCACCCATGCCGGCGTATTCCAGTTCTTTTCGTTGAACTCGAACCTATATGACTTGGCTAACGCAATGCTTTTATTTCCTTTGGTATGGCTAATGTTTAAAATAACAGTTTCGCCCGGGGCTGGTTTTTTGCTGAGGTAGAAGTAGGTAAAACCCATATTCCCTGCGGTTTCAGAAATATTCTCTGGAGCGGTTTTTTGAAACAATGTTTTTAATTTATTTTTTAATGGGTCGGAAACATGTTTTTGCCACCATTTTTGTTTGTATGGATTGTTGGTTTTTTCTGCAGGATAAAAACCCTGCTCCACATTCCAGTTTTCAACACCATCAATCATTGTTTTGGCTTTGTTTTTATCGATCCCCTGCATACCGATTGAAATCTCGCTGTTAGTAATGAAATACATGTTACTGGAGTCGGGCAAAGTCAATGACCTATTGTTTGGCTGAAAAAAGGCACTATCGGTTTGTTGAACCGAACTTACTGATATTTCAACAGGAGGTAACCCGGTTTTTGCCTCAAAGTATCCGGCCAGAATTACCAATACTCCTTGCCCCATAAGCATGGCCAACCGATAAAAGGTACTACGGATGCCCACATAAAATGCCTGATTGTGTTTCGACAAACCCAACATGTAAAAACCATCGGCTGCAATATCGTGGGTAGCAGAACTAAACGCTAATAACCAGAGAAATGCCAAGGTATATTGCATAAATTTTGAAGTAGGAATGGTAAAGGCAACACCGGCCAGGCCTACACCAATCATTAGCTGCATAAGAATAATCCACCAGCGTTTGGTTTTAAAAATATCGACAATAGGGCTCCAAAGAGGCTTGATGACCCATGGTAGATACAACCAGCTGGTGTACAACGCTATTTCGGTGTTTGAAATCCCCATCCGTTTGTAAAAGATAACAGACAAGGTCATTACAAGCACATAAGGAATTCCCTCGGCAAAATACAGCGAGGGTACCCAAAGCCAGGGGTTTTTTGAGGTAGATTTTTTTAGGTTGAGCATTTTTAAAGTTTTTTTATTGGGTGAGACGTACGGCAGTGCGTCTTTACTATCTCATATCTCTTGTCTCAATTCTTGTGTCTCATGTCTAATACTCCTTCCTAATTTCTGCATTCCTAAAATAATGCATTAAAATTTCGGTGTAAGTGTATCCTTTTTCGCCCATTACGGCGGCCCCAATTTGGCAAAGGCCTACGCCATGCCCCCAACCGGCACCATGCAATGTAAATTTGCCCGGTACTTTTTCAGTAAAATCTGATTTTTCAACCGTGAATGCCGAACTATATAGATGCGACTCGCTCAACCACCGGCGGATTTCCAGTTCTTTACCCACCACCAATGTTTTTTTTGTCCCTACTATCTTTAGTTTAATCAAACGCCCTGATGCCCCTCTTTCCACAGGAATTAAATCGAGGATTTGGCCAAAACCGATGCCTGATTTCTTTAAGATCAATGCACTTAATTCATCCTGAGTATAAGTTACCTGCCACCGGTAAAAATCTTTGGCTACCAAATCGTAATTATTCAAAACCTGTGTTAAAATTTTCTCATCCCTGGTATTGCAAAGGGCTTCGGGATTGGCATGTATAAACTGTTGGGCATTTTCTTCGACGGTTAAATCCATTTGGTGTAAGGCCGTGGGTTGCAAATGATCAATTACCGCAGTTAAATAGGGATGCGGAACAGGTTCCCAGCAATTCTCGAAACGTTCGGCCACCCCGCCGCACGATTTTGAAAACCGGGCATCGCAGATCTTTTTGTCATACATCAGCACTTGGCCCATGGTTTCCTGAACTGCCTCAACCACTTTTGGGTTGTTGGCCCGGGTTATTCCCTGGTAACGCTGACAATGGTCGTCGGCGCACACATGGAATAGGGTATGATCTTCGCGGTCGTACCACCGGATGTATTCCTCATCGGTTTTATGAATTAGTTGATAAACTGTTTTTGATTGCATCAACTCTTTTTGTTTATCAATTTGAGCCAGCAGCCAGCTTCGCGAAATAATGGCATGTGCTTTTAATAATTGTAACGAGCTGGAGGCGTTCATTTCCGATGAAATGACACTAATCAGGTAATTTTCGATGGGTAAAAGATTGATGACCTGAATCCCGTCATCAAGGATTACTAATTTTAAGGCTCCCTGGAATTTCTGATCCTCTGCCTGTTCCCAATGGAAATCTATCCCAATCACCACCTCTTTAATCTCGAAATAGTCAGCCGACAGGTTGCAGGGGACCAAAGTAACTTCATTTTCAAACGCAAATAACTGGTTATTCCCCGTCAGGGTAAGTTTTCCCTTTTCAATGGTGGCCGTGAAAATACCTAACAATGGCGGTGTTATTCCAGTGATATTGAATTTTCCGGCTAAGCGGAAATCAATCCTTTTCTTTTTAATGATGCCTACATGAATAGTTGGGGATGTTTCCATAGTATTTAATTATACGTTCGTAAGTTTTTTCTCAAACCTCCAGAAAACCCGGTCGATTTTCGCGTTGG
>Ga0154429_1061_pt1 | contig 2207 bp, 1 predicted proteins | sample RifGroC2_FD_115933 | JGI IMG/M metagenome (GOLD analysis project Ga0154429, IMG submission 115933) | Bacteroidetes bacterium GWC2_40_13
GGAAAATTTCCGATAAATCGGATTTACGGACTTCAGCCTCATACCTTTTTGGCAGAGGAGGTTCCACCTCACTGAATTGGGTAAATGGCGATGACCCACGGCCAGATTATTACAAAAACATGCCCAGTTATTACACTTGGTCAAAATACAACAATGAAGGTTATGAAGAAGCATTAGCTGATTGGCAGAGTAACGAATCACGCCGTCAATTAGACTGGAATAAGTTTTACACAACAAACCGAAACCGGCTCGATATTATTGAAAATGCTGACAATACTCCCGGAAATACTGTTATAGGGAATCGTTCCAATTACATCATCCAGGAACGCCGCAACGATAAAAAACAAATTAATTTTAATTCCATCTTTAACCAAAGCTTTGGAAATGTAATTTGGAATGTCGGCATGAATGCTTCCGTTTATAAAGGTTACCAATTTACAACTGTAGTTGATTTACTTGGTGGTGATTATTATCTGGATATAGATAAGTACATCGCACAGGATAGTATCCCTGAAATTGGCGAGCGTTATCCTATTGAATCCCAAAATGACTTAAATAATATCAATAATGTTGTTTGCGAAGGTGAAAAATTTGGATACGATTATGTAGCAAACATCAATAAAATAGAAGCCTTTGGCCAGATCAACTACAGTCTGCCTAAATTGGAACTAATGGCCGGGGCAAAAATAGCCAATACCACTCTTTGGCGGACGGGTAAGATGAAAAATGGAGCTCACGCCGATTCCTATGGCGATAGTGAAAAATTGAATTTTTTTGATTTTAGTATCAAAGGAGGAATCACCTTTAAAGCGGACGGAAGAAATTATATTATTCTGAATGCACTTTATCAAACCGATGCTCCCACGTTCCGGAATTCGTTTGAAACAGCTCGAACAAGTAATCGGACAGTGGATGGATTAGTTAGTCGCAAGGTTTTTGCCACAGATTTTTCTTATAATTTACGGCTTCCAACTTTTCGAACAAGAATATCTGTATTTTATTCTAAAAATAAGGATGATATATCGGTTCGTAATGTTTATATTGAGGGAAGAAGTGATGTTGGATATGGTAGTTATATATGGAAGGGTTTAGACCGTGTTCAATATGGTTATGAATTAGGGTTGGATTGGAATATCACACCTAATTTAGAATACAATTTAGCCGCAGGAATTGGAAATTACCTTTATGCAAACCGTCCAACAATAGAAATTGTTTCTGATAATGGGGTCACCAATGATACGGATATATCATATCTCAAAAATTACCATTTAGGTGGATATCCGCAAAGTGCCATAGCTACCGGAATGCGTTACAATGGAAAACGTTATTGGTTTGCCGGGTTTACCGTGAATTACTTTGCCGATATTTATACCGATATTTTTCCCGAAAAACATACGCTAGACGCATTTGAAGGTTATACAACAGAACATAATAATTATGCAAAATTAACCTATCAGGAAAAACTCAAAAATGGAATGACTGTAGATTTATTTGCTGGGAAAAGCTGGAAAATAAATGATTATTATATTGCTTTAAATGCAAATGTTTCAAATGTATTTAATAACACAGATTTTGCTTTTACTGGTTTTGAACAGTATCGATTTGACAAAGAAAACCCCGACCGTTTTCCCTCAAAATATTCCTATATGTATGGCACTCAATTTTTTATCAATCTTAACCTTCGCTTTTAAAAATTTACGAATATGAAAATAAATAAATTATATCAACTAATTGTTTCCATTGCCCTGCTGGTGTTTGTTGCCAGTTGTGTCGACAATGAATTTGATGCCCCTCCTGCGCAGAACCTGCCCGATGGGCAAGCCATCACCATTGGTGAAATCTACCAACTATATAATGCCCAGGGAGGTGCTTTTAAATTTACCGATACCATGTATCTGTATGCCACTGTAATTGCCGATGAAGGGAGTGGCAATTTTTATAAGAATATTTATATTCAGGATAATAGTGGGGGTATTAATATCAAATTGCAGGAAAGTGCATCAAGTTTAAAAGTTGGTGACTCAGTAAAAATTGTGATGAATGGGTTAATTGTATCAAAGTATTCTGAAATGATGCAATTAGATTCCGTGAAACCTGCCTACGACCTAATTGTACTTAAAAATAACGTCCCCCGTCAACCTGAAGTGGTAACCATTGACCAATTAGCCGATTTTAGTTATACCTGCAAGCTGATTCAACTGAACGAT
>Ga0154429_1065_pt1 | contig 1745 bp, 1 predicted proteins | sample RifGroC2_FD_115933 | JGI IMG/M metagenome (GOLD analysis project Ga0154429, IMG submission 115933) | Bacteroidetes bacterium GWC2_40_13
TTGACTTTGCAGCCGAAATGAACTGGCAATATTGCCTTGTTGATGCAAACTGGGATACACAAATCGGGTATGACAAAATAGCCGAACTGGCCACATACGCAAAGCAAAAAAATGTGGGATTATTACTATGGTTTAACTCAGCCGGAGATTGGAACACGATCACCTATCATCCTAAAGATAAATTGCTCACACATGAAGGGCGGGAAAAAGAATTCAGCCATCTGCAGTCAATGGGCATTAAAGGTGTAAAGATAGATTTCTTCGGTGGCGATGGTCAAAGCATGATTCAATACTATATAGACATTTTGAATGATGCTGCAAAGTATCAATTGCTTGTAAACTTTCATGGGGCAACATTGCCAAGAGGCTGGCATAGAACATATCCTAACCTATTGACTACCGAAGCAATTTATGGAATGGAGATGGTAACATTTCTCCAGGATGCGGCCGATCAGGAAGCCAACCATTGCGCCATGCTGCCGTTTACAAGAAACGCTTTCGACCCCATGGATTTTACACCCATGAACCTTACCGGGCTTACGTATTCCGGTTGTATCAGAAAAACCACTCCTGCCTTTGAACTCGCCCTTCCGGTATTGTTCTTATCCGGAATTCAACATTTTGCCCAATCGCCCGAAGGAATGACGAAAGTCTCCGAAGATGTAAAGAATTTCTTAAAAACGCTTCCTGACAATTGGGATGATGTAAAATTTCTGGAAGGCTATCCCGGCAAATACGCTGTCATTGCCAGAAGAAGTGGTGATCGATGGTACATCGCCGGTATTAATGGAGAAAAAAATGAAAAAAAAGTAAATCTTGATTTGACTGCATTCAACAAAAATAAGGCTACGATTTTTACCGAAGGTACAAACGGTGAGCTGTTTTCGAAAACTGAATTCAATGTTTCGAAAGAAAAGAGCCTAAGCCTTTCACTAAAAGTAAACGGAGGATTTGTAATTGCTTTGGACTAAAAATTCAGATCGATTGAACCAACGTCTTAGACCGTGTCAATGTTTATAAGGCTATACTAATTGTTCTCTATTCGCAGACTTTATGATAATCAATTTGTTATAAAAATATATAAAAATGAAAAAAAAGCTGGGTGCTTCATTCTTGGTATTATTATTTGCTATCGTAAGCGAAGCACAAACATACCAAAAAACCGAATCGGGGTTTAAAACCCAAATAAACAAGGTAAATGTAGAAGTGCTATTCTACAGCCCTTCTATTATAAGGGTCGTAAAATATCCCGAAGGGATGGGTTTTGAAAAGCAAAGCCTTTCGGTAGTGCTTACTCCGCAAAAAACTCCTTTTACCATTAAGCAGCAGGACGGAGGGCTGGTATTGAAAAGTGAAAAACTACAGGTTTCACTCGATTTTAAGTCAGGGAAAATTTCATTTGCCAATCATTCTGCAATGCTTTTGAGCGAAAAGGAAACCGGAGCTTCGTTTGTCGATTTCAACGATGCGGGCAATAAAACTTATGCCGTGTCGCAGTCTTTTATTCTCGAAAAGGACGAGGCTATTTATGGCCTCGGGCAGCAGCAACAGGGAAAAATGTCGCAGCGCAATACCAAGTTGTATATGGTACAAAACAATATTGAGGATTTTATCCCCTTTTTCCTGTCATCGAAAGCTTATGGGGTGTTTTGGGACAATTATTCGCCTACCGTTTTTGAAGATAATGCAGAAGGTACCTCTTTTAAATCTGACGTAGGCGATGGCATTGATTATTATTTCATGTC
>Ga0154429_1028_pt1 | contig 1714 bp, 1 predicted proteins | sample RifGroC2_FD_115933 | JGI IMG/M metagenome (GOLD analysis project Ga0154429, IMG submission 115933) | Bacteroidetes bacterium GWC2_40_13
TCATCCCGAAGGGGTAATAATCGGCCTCCTGCACCGCATCGGCTGCACCGCTGGTACCGGCAATATAGGCCACGCGGGCGTTGCCCAGGTGGTCCTTCAGGTGGTACTCGTATATGGGACTGCCTGAACCAAAATCTACCCGCCCTTCGGGGGTAAGAAGGTATTCGATATTCCATGCCATTATAGGATAAGCCCGGACCATTACCACATCGCCCATATAATATTCAAATACCGCCGGGTTGTTTGCGGTACTGGTACGCTTTGCCAGTTTGGTGCCTGTGGCATCGTACAGGTATTCTATCTTATCGGTGGTGTCCAACGATGTTGTGATTTTATTGGGCAAATTTAATTTATTATAACTAACCTTAATTCTATTTTCCCAATATTGGGGATACTTTTTATAATTTTATGGCGAATGCAGCACTGATAAGGATTATTTCTTTTTAAAATCCCCTCTTTCTTTTGTGGGCGGCATTATCAAAAAAACTATTGGCTTATAAAAAAACCTCCCATTGCTGAGAGGTTCTGATATTCAAAGCTTTTTAATTCAATTAGAGAAAAATAAACAACACAAATAATACAAATATTAATATTGGCAAAAAAGTAGAGCCAATATAAGCTATGTATAACCACCGATATTTATTTTCTTTTTTGACTAGTTTTCTTAGGCTGCCATAATTAGATAAATCAATATTAAAAACTGAAAAATCATAGCCTTCCTCTTTTAACCCACATTGCGGGGTTATCCTCTAAGAAGCCCGATTTTAGGGACTTCCTTTTTTAAAGATTTCGGAAAGGGGGACAACAGATTTTTTTCTGACAAAAGGTTGGTATTTATATTTGAGAAGATCATAAATTTCTCTGGCTTCCTTTGTAGGTTCAGTGCATTGCCTGACTGATATAGTTTGCTGGTTGATGTTGTCCACTGTTGTTGTTACACATTTTTGTGTATTCATTTTCCGGACAATTTCCCTCCAATCGGAGTTTACCCCTTGCTGCTTTAGCTGGTACCGGATTGTTGCCACCAACCAATATGCCAGCAATCCTAAATGCAAGTGCGCCATCGAAGCTTCATCCGTTTTGTGGTAAACAGGCCGGAGGTCGAGGTCGGTTTTCAAAACCCTGAGGTATATTCTATTTCGCGGATGGCATTGTAGATCGACCAGAACGTATGCTCACCAAGCTCTATGAGCGATGTGCGCAGAAAATATATCCCTGCTTGTTTGTCGGTATCTTCACCTGTTTTGTGTTTGCAATTTATGCTTGTTGCAACCCCCTTGCCATCATCACTTACAATTATATCGTAATAGGTATGCACCGATGGGTATTTTTGTTTTAAGCGCCCAACCCGTTCATACACTTTGCTGAGTTTCTTGGTGCCCCCTTTACCTACAATTCCAGCCTGGATGTTTTGGATGCCTTCTTCGAACCGTTGTGAAAGCAGACCGTTCATGCTCTTTTCTTTCATCGATTTGGCTTGGCTGCGCACCCAGAGGTATTGGTCGGCATTGCCATTGGTACTGACCTTGAGCAGCTCAATAGGCTGGTCTTTTTTATCGGTTATCTGTACAGGTTTGGCCGATGTGTCGGCATGGTATTCTTTTAGCGATGAACGTGATACGCACAGGTAATCGTACCCTTTGTCTTTTAGCATGGCCAGGTTGTCATCGGTGGCTATGCCTGCATCCATTACTACTATCGGCTTTCGCCCGGT